>CEQL01019289.1_pt1 | contig 11887 bp, 21 predicted proteins | sample 356281 | NCBI WGS metagenome assembly CEQL01 (sample SAMEA2621203, study PRJEB7988) | marine metagenome | biome: marine biome (ENVO:00000447); feature: surface water layer (ENVO:00002042); material: "saline water (ENVO:00002010), including plankton (ENVO:xxxxxxxx)" | depth 5 m
TCGTAATAGCTACTTACATTAGTCATCTTTTCTAATACTTCTGTTCTTTTCATTATATATTCCCCTTTCTAAAGGCTGTCTAGTTGACAGCCTTTCCTAATAGATTATCAAAGTGATCCCATGTCTTGACCATTTTTGTATAGTACTTGTTGACAATGTTATCTCTGATCATTTGATCTGAATAATCTAATGATCCGTTTAGTTCATGTCCGAGATTGATTTCTCTGATTAATGCTTTTTCTGCGTCTGTTCCAAAGATTGAAACTACAGCTAAAGCGTTTTCGCCGTGAAGATTAAGATCTTCATTTCTTTTGTATTCTGTTCTTGTTATTACTTGCATTTCGTTTCCTTTCAATATGCCTTATATATATAAATTTAATCGCAGATTAAAATAATGCAACTATTTTCGCAAATTTTTTTCTCAATGTTTATAGGCTTTTAGAATATATTTTAAAAATAATTCCAAAAATTACGACAAAAAGTGCGACATAGATCATAAATAGATCTTTCCACCGCCTACTAAATTTCCAAAGAAAACTAATAGATCATCAGCGTCAGGAAGTAGGATCATCGCTAGATCATTATTCTCATGCAAGACAATGACTTCAAACTCATCAAGATTATTTAAGTGAATAAAGTAACGATCGCGATCATACATAAAAAGATAACCGCCCTGACTATCTTCACTTGGCGGGATCTCTTGCGGATCAATAACATTGAGCGCAGGAAACTTACCAATATAAAACGCTATTGATTTAAAACCAAAATTAATCTCTTCACTCATAACAAACATATTAATCACTTTTCTTACTTTTCTCTTTCTTACAGAATTGACAATAATAAATAACATCTAGATCAATCCAATTACAGCCGTCTGTCTTACAATCTCTTTTCTTAATGGTTGGATCTTTCATCGTTTCCAATAAAGACCAATTTTTTTCTAAAGCGTATGGTGTAAGTGTTATATTTTTCCATTTCTTTTTATAGATGTCTATCTTCTCTAAGACCTGATCAGGTGTAGCGCCAATCTCATCTAATGACTTGGCTACTTTATTAAATCCGCCGACTTCTGTTTTTGTTGCAGGCTTGTAAAGATGTTCTGTCAAAGTCATATAGATCTTATTTCTATTCTTTTTATCTTTCTCAATATATTGACTTTGGTTATTCTTCTTTGGTTTGTAGTCCACATCTGAACTGCCCCCCATGTCAGTATTGACCTGCCCCCCTAGTTCATTTTTGAACGCAGGATTTAACTTCAATATATAAAGATTAGATGTCTGTCCTTTATCTTCTATATATCTTTCTTTGACTTCTATTGCGCCGATCAGTTTAAGTTCTCTTAAACCGCGCTTAACAGATGAAGGCGACTTGTTACATTTCTTTCCTATAGTTGCTACTGACGGATAACAAGTGCCGTTCTCTTTATCAGCGAAACGATATAGAGCTGAATAAACTCTTAATGCGTTATCAGAAACCTGCGAACTGATCAGCCACTCAGGTATGATACTAAAATAAAACTCACTAACTATCTGCATAGTTCCCCTTTTCTTTGTTAGAACTATACTACTTGTTAGAATTTACGCCGTCTTCTAAAATCTTGACAGCTTTATCTATATCCTTTTGATCAATAATTTTTTCTAGATCTACTTTAGCTTTTTCTACTACAGGATCTTTTGGCTTAGGTTTTGGCTTAGGCTTTTCTTTCTTTGGCTCTAAGTAGCTTGATAACCAAGCTGAACTATCATATAGCTCTATTCCTATGCCTAAGCGCATACCACAACGCTTTACAGCGTCCGATATACACTCTTTGGCTCTTTCCCCATTGTTAGCAGGCTTGCGTCCTTCTACATCAAAAGGCTTATCGCACATACCAACTTCAGTTACAGATCTAAAATGTCCGTCAATAGTTCCTTCAATGGTGTATTCAACACCTGTAAGGATCTTTCTTTGTCTTCCTTCTAGATCTTCGTACTTATCGTAGATATGACAACCTAACTTAAATTGAACATCAGGGATCAGCGCTATTAATCTTTGTGTTACTTGCGTGTGATCAACATAACTTATCCCGTCTTTCTTATATGAAACAGGTAATTTTTTAATTACTGCTTTTGTCCATGCTTTACTTAGCTTTATCTGATCTGCTCTTATACTCATTGTTTATCCTTCTTTCTTTCTGCGATCTTTAAAACCTTCTTCTTTTAAGAAAGTTACGATCTTATCTTTATCCCATAAGGGACATGCTTTGATCACTTTATCGGGATCAGGTAACTTGCCCCAATACTTTAAACTAGCGACCTTCTTACGATCTAAGCCCGCTAGATCTGCGATCTCTGCAATACTTATTGGATCTATCTTCATTTATTTCCTTTCCATGCTAAAAGGGGGACTTTGTTTAGGTGCGTTTCTGAAAGGAAACTAGCCCCCCAATTAGCAATCAGCAATCGTCTTCCGACATGATCTCGTAAGTAAGTTCGTCATTGAACTGCTTACGATCCATGATCCTAATGATCTGCGGTACACCGATCTTCTTGCCTAGTTCTCTTTGATATTTTAAACGCCACTTATCAAAGACTTCCATAGGATTTTTGTATCCAAAGCAGACTAGATCAGCCGTACCTATTGTTGTTAAGTAAAGATCATCTTCAGGATCAAAACCTGTATTACCTTCTCTGTAATTATTTTCATATTCATAAATACCGAAATAAAAAGTAATTACATCTTTTCCTTCTTGTTTGATTTTTAACATCATAGTTTCCTTTCTTTCTTTTAGCTTAACCTAAGATTAATTTTATTACAACTATTAAAAGTTTTATGTATTAGAATTGATTTATAAAGCAACTTTGTCTTTATACCCTGTTTATACTCAAAGAAGATCCCCGAACTAATCGGGGATCTTTCTTTTATGATCCCTTTACCTAACAAGTGTCCAATTCGTTTTGTACTAGGGATCAATTCTTTCATCTTGTTTACCATGTGTCAATGCAAGCGTCTTCGTAGCCATGTACAATTCCGCCTGACCATACTACGCATAGTTCGCACTCTTCTACATATTGCTCATGCTTAGGAACATCTAGTAGCTCAACTTTGAGATCTTTATAGCACTCAGACATATCATTATCCCAATGATGACCATATCCCCACCTGTCAATGAGTTCTAGTTGTTGTATCCAACCCTGACCGTCTTTCTCAACAATTAATCCTGAAGGCGCAGAATTTTCAATACCAACTGAAAAATCATGATCATAAGCTGTACACTCATACCATTTTTCAACATTGTCATCTATATAATTTTCTTTCCAAGTTACTTTCATAACTTGATTTTCTTTTCTTTGTTCTGATAATTTTTTTATATCAGATACTAGCTTTGTTATTCTACGATCTTTTCCGTAAGATCCGTCATCAAAGATAGTTACATGTTCTTTATTCATTGTATTTCCCCTTTATAATCCGTTATCTGTATTTGTATAAAAGAAAGTACCGACTTCCCAATCGCCTGACTTACCAACATGATCTATTCTTAGATGTGCATTTCTAAGAACTTTGACTAGCTCGTAATAAGTTTCTGAATATCCGATACTTCTTTGAACGCCTACAGTTTCATTTTCTATTTTTTTAGATCCAACTTTCTTAGCCCAACCGATTTTCACTAAACATCTAGCGCAAGAAACTCTAGTACCTTCTTCAGCTACGGTGTTGCTTGCGAAATGTCCAAAGCGTGTACCGCAGATTGCTTTTCCGAATAGTGATTGATCTTCCATATCTTGAATATGAATTGTTGATCTACCGATTGTGTTCCAAGTATTCATGTTGTTTCCTTTCATACCTATTAGATTAATCTAAGATTAAAATAGTTACAGCTTTTTTTACTTTTTTTCCTAGTAATAAACCCAATGTTTATAGGCTTTTAGAAATTTTTTTTATTTTTAATCAAAAAATTTCCTAAATTTTACCCCAAAAAGTGCTTACAACTTTTTTTTCTGCGCCTAAGATTGCGCCTAAGATATTTTATAGATTTTCAAGATCCCAACAGGATCGAGAAGGGTACCAATGATACCAACCGTGTCCGTACTTATTGATCGTGTCGTTTCTGATCAACCAACTAGCAACAGCAACAGAAACTCTTACATTAGTTCGCTCGCTTGTGATCTTTAACTTTGGTGCTAACCAATCCCACCAAGTGCGATCATTAAACTGTAGGATCCCTAGATCATTAGATCCGTCTTTGTTTTCATTATATGCGTTGGGATTTCCGCTACTTTCACAAAAAGCGATCCGTAAGATCCTTCCTAGATCGTTAGGATCAGTAAAGTATTCATGAAATAGATCTACATAATCTTCCATGTGATAAATTATTTGGTTATGTTTCTTACAATCTTGGTAAATATCTAGATCAGCAGGTACTAAAGGGGACGACAAAGTACAAGCAATAAGAACTTCAGCAATCAAACTGATCTACTTAATTGCTAATTGGGGATCTAAATCATTGATCCTAGTAATTCCGACCTTTAGATCTTCTGTTATCCAATTTCCCTGATCGTCATTATATATGATCTTTGTTTTGATCCCGTCATTTTCTAAGCCAAAAAATGTTTTAACCATATAATAATTATAATCTAAGATTTACTTATTTTTCTAAATTAATTAAATATTCAGAAGTTACGCCCTGACCGTCTTTACCAAACAATAAAAATTGACATGGTCGTCCCATGCTTGCTAATTGTTCTTGTGCGAAGGTGTTATAACTTTCTGTAGATCCATTAACCCAAACCCTAGTATCGTTTATATACATTGTTGTAGGCGTGTGATAGTGTCCACAAACAGCATAATCAAAGTCTTCCATAAGACCATTAGACGCTAAAGCCTTCCAACCTAAGATCTTTTTGTTATACCCATACCAAGCGATCCCACCAAAACCCCTGATCTGATCCCCATGAAATAGGAAAAAGCGTAGTTTCTCGCCTAGTTGCGCTACGGTGTACCAATTTCTTTCAGCGTCGCCGTCAGGATTATTAAATTTTATTCTTTTCTGATCCTTATAAGCAAGCTCTAAGATCTTATAAAGCATGCGATCAGCGTTAGTTTCAGGGTTATAGGATCTTCTTGATTTACCACCCAAAGCACCATGATTACCTATAACTAAATGACAATCAACTTCTTCAAACTCTGCTAATAATTTATCTAAAAATCCGATCATTATTCTAGGTGCGTCTATTGTTACTTGTCTATATAAAGAACTATCGATCAAGTGTTCCTGTCCTGCGAAGATCAACTCGCCTTCTACTATGTCGCCAAGCACTAATACTGCTATTTTCTTAACAGGAAAAGACTTACGCTTGATACGAGCTATATTTATGATCTTATCTGCGTATCGTAAAACTCTTTCTTCTGCTATCTCTGTATTGTAATCAGGTGTTACTTTGGCTAATTGTATGTCAGAAAGTAACGCTATTGCTATTTCTTCCTGTTTTTTTCTACGATCTCTAGGCGGTACTTTTACCTTTGGGATCTCAATTAGGCTTAAATTGTCCTTAACAGCCTGATAAACGGCATTTACGAGATCTTGTTTCTTATGTTTAGCATTTTCTAAGGACTTTAAAACTCTCTTATTAGTTGCTTTTAATTCTTTGTTTTCTCTCTCTAGTTTCTCTACATGTTCTTCCTGAAACTGATCAATCGTCTTTTTTTTCTTTTTGTCTTTCATAAGTCGTAAAATACCTTTCAATAGAACTTCTTGAAACTGTCCACCCGCACCCGTCTTCAGCAACTAACCAATCTATTATCGCTTGTCTTCTATAGCCTTTATCGTAATGTTCTAAAGCTGTTTCCCACTCTTTATATGCCTTATCAGTCTTTAAATAATATTTAGTAGCTGATTGATTAATTAGACTATTAGGATTTTCCTTAATAAATTCGTCAAAAGATTTAGACACGCTAGCCCTTCTGTTGTTTAATCAAAGTTTAATAGAAAGGTACCGAGATCCTAGTATTTACATAAGATATTATTACAAGATTATTACATCAATACAGTTATCAAAGTTGCAATAGATATACCTGCTATGATCCAACCGTAAATCTCTTGTCTTGTTGGGCGTGTAGCTAGATCCTTTTGGATCTGATCTAACTTTTCAAATAGCTTTTCTATATCCTTCATAACCTTATTGATCATTTCTTTTTGAGTGTAACCGTTATCCGACATGATTAAAATATCCATGCTTGCAATTACATAAAGTAATATGCGTGCCTTTTTCAGTTACATAAGATTTACAAGATGTCATCTTTATCTATCCAATCCCAAGTCTTTATTCTCTCTATGTTTCTTTCTATCTTATCTAGTTTAAAGATCATAAATATTATGATCTTAAATATAAAATATATGGACACTACGCCCATAAAAAAATTTTCCATTGATAAACTCACTTTCTAAAATTTATTGTTAATAGCCATACAACCAATGATCCTAATATGGCTAAGCCGATTATTTGACGCGACGATCCTGTCATTGAAAACCAAGCGATGAAAAATCCCAAAATCGTAAAGGTTTGTATTACGAGTTCTCTAGTCATCTTTTTCAACCAAGATCCAAGCCACTTTAAAACTTTTATTAATATATTAAATTTAGGTACCTTTATTTTAGGTAACTTGGGTGCGTTTAATTTAGGTAAATTAAACTTCATTAAAAATTCCTTCTAAAAGGGATCGCACTTGCACTTATAATCTGACTAGCAATAATAACAGGGATTGTAGTTTCCCTAGCTTTAGCCTTCTGATCTTCCGTCATGTCCGATCCAATTTCTCTTATATCTATTTCTGAGAAATCTACATCAATAATAGCACCGATCGGATCAGCTATAAACTCTTCCACTTGAATTTCTACAACAACATCAGCTACGGTAAAATTTTCAACATCTTTATTATCTTCTGATGTTGCTCTTTCTACAAACTCTTCAACTGCTTGTGCTATATTTTCTTCTTTCTCTGCTTGTTCTGCTAATACTTCTAGATCTTCTGCGCCCTGTACGCCAAGTACTTCTGCTACGATCTCTTTTTCTTCTGTAGATAATGTTTCTACTGTTTCTACTTCTGTTACTTTATTTACAACAGCCTGTACTACTTTTTGTGTTTGTGTATCTGCTACGGCTAAAGATTGCACTTCAACTGTAGATACTTGCTCTAGTACTTCTATTTGCTCTTCTTGATCTAAAGTTTCTACAAATTCTTCGATCTGTTCTTCAAGTTCTTCTTCATATTCAATCAATTCTTCTTCTGTAAGATCTTCTAACTCTTCTTCTTCTAATACTTCAACAACTTCTTCTAGATCAATAATCTCTTCAATAACTTCTTCTACAACAGCGACAACAAGTGTTACTTCTTCTTCTGTCAGATCTTCAACTTCTTTTTCTAAGATTTCTTCAAATTGTTCTTCTGTAATTTCTTCGGGAAGTATCTCAATTATTATTTCTTTTTCTATTTCTTTTATGTCTTCTTCTACAACTTCTATTATCTCTTCTTCTTCAATTACTTCTATGATTTCTTCTTCTTCAATAATTATTATTTCTATTTCTTCTAGATCTATTATCTCTTCTTCAAAAATATATATTTCTTCTAAATTCTGATCTTCTATTTCTTGAATTACATCTACAAGCTCTTGTATTTCTTTTTCTATTTCTTGTATTTCTTCATCAGATAACTCAATACAATCAGGATCATCTTCAATACAATCTACAATTTCAAGTCCTAATACTTCTAAATCAACAGTTTCAGTCAGTTCTAACAAGATTAATTCTTCTTCTTCTTGCTCTATTCTTTCTAATTCTTCTAAGTAAAGCTGATATTCGTACTCTTCTCTATCTAATCTTTCTTCGTCAGTTTCATATATTCCCGTTTCTTCAAAGTTACGATCTAACTCTTCTTGTAATAATCTTTGTTCTTCTGCGATCCTTTCTTGTTCGATCCTAAGTTCTTCAGCAATTCTTTCTTCTTCAGCTATTCTTTTTTCTTCAGCTATTCTTTCTTGTTCTTCTTCCCACTCTTGCTGTTCACGATCTGACCTTTCCTGATCAGTTTCGTAAATCCCTGTTTCTTGTTGGTTTTTGTTTCTTTGGATCGTTAAAGGATCTAGCGTTGTTGTCGTTGTCGTAGTCGTTGTAGTTGTCGGCGGAACAGTAGTAGTAGTCGTCGATGTAGTCGTAGTTGGCGGGATCGTCGTAGTAGTCGTAGATGTCGTAGTCGTCGTTTCAGGCGGTAATGTAGTCGTTGTTGTGGTTGTTGTAGTTGTTGTCGTACTAGATGTACTTGTAGTACTGCTAGTAGTGCTACTTGTAGTCGATGAAGTAGTTGTTGTAGTAGTTCCATTATCATAAGTATAATAAACATCATCTATTAGCCACCAATCCTGCTGATCGTCTGTAGCCCCGTCTATAACTATTTCTGTTATAAAAGTATTTTCTACAGTTAAAGTTAAAGTAGCTGTACTGTCTGCGATCACATTATTAGCCTGATCCCATGTATTTATTAAAGTAAATGTAGCTGAAGATCCATTATCATAATAGACTGTCCCTGATCCTTCGCTTTCTCTTGCATTGTAAGTAAATCCTACTTCTCTGATCTGTTTCTGATCAGAACTAGGAAAAACAATAGTAAGATCGTCAGTACTCGATCTTATTCCAAGCTGATAACGATCAGATCCAAAGTATTCTGATCCAAAACAATCTAAATCTTCTAAGAATATTGATCCTGCTGTTGTTGTTTCCCCGCATGATCCGTTATTGATCGCAGTTACAGCAGTATCAGAAGATCCATAAAGGAACTGTATATCCTGATTTATTTGTTGATTATTAAAATTTTCTGTTGTTGTTACTTCTTCAGCAAGTAAAACGGGTACAGGAACTACTAAAAACGCTACAAGAAATAATCTAACAAGTGTATTAAACCGATAGATCACTCAAATTCTATTTAAAGAACTATGCGTCGAAAGTTTGTGCAGGCTTATACTGCTCTAGAGCATGCTGAAGGACAGTAAGTGCGCTAGTTGCGAAACTTACCCCCAAAACTTGTATTAAGTCCGCGTCGATAATCCCTGTCTGAGCTGACAAATATACGCCGATAGCTGATTGAAGTCCTGTTCGTAAAGCCTTTACGATCATAAACTTCCAATATGCTTTCCAATTTTTCTTAGCCATTATTCTTCTTCTACCTTTCCGAATTGTCTTTTATTGAAGTGATTGCACTTCTTTTGAAGACATTTCCAAGCACCTTTAACAATTACTAGTGGTTTATTACATGCAGGACAACCAATGTCCATGATTTTAAACCTTTCTAGGTTATGTTCTTTCCTTCTAGTTTAGCATTAAGGATCTTGATCAATCCTTTAATCTCTGATAAATCGTCTTTTATTGATGTAGGTTGTATCATTTCGGGACTTTGTTTGTTCGATAATTCTGATCCTAAATTTATTTTTGTGATCTCTAATGTAACTTTTTCGCCACGATCTAAAGCGTCTGCGACTTTTGGATAAAAATTAGTATAAGCTAGCTTGCTATTTGAGATCCACCCGTCTTTAGATACATCTAGATCCTGTTGAGTTGATCCAACAAGCACGCAACCTGCCGAATTTTCATCGGAATTCCCGAGATGAAAAAGCACCCAATTGAAATCAGGTATGTTTTTTATTTCGAGCATACCGCGTCCCTTATGGATTGTAGGAAATTTCTTGGTATAACGATTAAAAAAACCACCTTCATTACGATATTCAATAGGGTATGTGCCTTCAGGCACGCAGGTTTCGCCGTACACTTTCTGATCTTGATACTGATCTTCCAAACTGTAGCACTCGAATAGACCGTCAACAAATAACATACCATTTACAGCGTCTTCGCCGAATTGTGTTCTAACAAGTTGAATTTTCATATACTTATATTACCTTTAAACTTCTTGATAAACTACATTACTTTTAATTTCTTTAAAAAGTCTTTTAGGTTTTCTATTTAAAATGTTATCAAATCTTCTTTTTGTTCCACTTTGATAATTAACTAAGCCATTATTCAACTTACAATAACTTTTAAATAATTCGCCTGCTGTAAAATAATATAAATCAACAGGTTTAGAAAAAGTAATTTTAAATAATGGCTGACCTTTTTTAAAATGTGCAAGCTCATTACTATTAAAAGCCCATGCACTAGATAAGGGACGAGCCATTTTTCCTATAGGTAATGTAGCTTCAATAAACATTAAATTATTTAGATCAGAATTAGTTTCAGCGCTTTGTAATCCTGTAAGTGTCATATCAATATCTTCTTCAGATATAAAAACATAAGGTACAACTATTTGAAATTGTGCTTTCTCTTGATCGTACCAAGTTTCTTTAGCAGTATCTAAAATTGTATCAAGTGTCCACATGTGATCATTTTTAAGATCTTTACTTGAAGTATCAAATCCGTCAAAGATATATTTTTCGGTAACTTGATTATAAAACCAATTAGGCTTGATCTTAAGATCATAAGGCGTAGGAATTATTCTTGTTCTTTGAGCATGATCATTAACAACGGGACATGGGGCTAATGTTCTTGGTTTAATAGGATTGTCGTATATTACACTCGGTGTATTTATTAACGGGGATATTGTCCAATAGACTTTAGATTTCATCATTTTTCCTTATCTTATAACTTCCTGTAAAAAGACTTCTTCCGCCATATTCAGATTGATATAATCTTTTTGCAGTTTCTTTATCAACATCATTATAAAATTTATTAACACTTTGTAACGAGTTTCTTTTAAAAGGTACTATCTGAGATATTGGGGTACCTCTTGGAATAAATATTTTATCTTTTTTACCAAAAAGACATATCGTAGTATTCCACTCAAAAAAAGTATCTGTTCCATTTATACCCGCCATAACAGCCCAATCATTGTTGTAATCAAATAGTAAAGGTAATTCATAACATGACCAACCTTTAGGGGTAACCACTTTAAAAGGACTTTTTGCTTTATAGACAACATTTACTCGATCATGGGGTAAATAGTTTTGGAATTGTTCTGCAGGGTGTTTATCCCAACTAAATTGCTGATCAGGTGTTTCCCAACCCCAATGATCCTCGCTGTTATAAAATACAACATCAGCCCACATTTTTAATACATAACCCTGACCAAACCACTCTATAAAACTTGGACATCTTTTGACAGTACCACCCCTATTATATTTTTTCATACCTTCCGTTAATAAAGGCATATCTTTAAACCAATCAGGATAATTTTTTCTACTTGGCTCAGGAAACAAATCATCGGGCATACCATGAATAGTTGATATGAATTGTATCTTATCTTTCACATAAGTATTATATTTAATCTGTGATATAAGTATCAGGTATTGTTGGTAAAAATTTTAATGGAATATTATCCTGTTCGCCGTCAGCATTATCTACAGGATCAGGCATATTGTTAAGTGTGTTACTGATCCAATCTAAAACAGCTTGTCTATTTTCAAAGTAATAAATACCTAAATGCTGTTCAACATTTATAGATACTAATTGTTCCCCAAGTTCTTCGCCTGTAACAGGATTTATCCACTCAGGTAATGTTTCTTGAAAACTTTTAGCAGGTATATTGACTTCTACTGTAGGATATTCTTTAGCACTTTGATAAGCGTCATCTTTTTGATCATTAACATTATCGCCTACTTCTAAATTAAAGTTACTGAGCCAATTTCTATGACTTTCGATGTCGTTGTTGTACCATATTTCCATTAAGAATAGCCACCACCTGTAAGAGTTCCCCCGTTACCTGCTGATGTACCTGATCCCCTTCCTGATCCTGTACTTCCGCCTGTTGTAGCTACGGTACCATTGTTAGTAAATGTACCACCGCAGACAGCGACAAGTATAGATCCACCTGT
>CEQL01054645.1_pt1 | contig 11866 bp, 7 predicted proteins | sample 356281 | NCBI WGS metagenome assembly CEQL01 (sample SAMEA2621203, study PRJEB7988) | marine metagenome | biome: marine biome (ENVO:00000447); feature: surface water layer (ENVO:00002042); material: "saline water (ENVO:00002010), including plankton (ENVO:xxxxxxxx)" | depth 5 m
GCCCCATTCTCCACCAATACCTTGGCTTCCATATACTGTTTTACCATCTATTATTACTCCTCCACCAACTCCTGTTCCCATAATAATACCAAATACATTCTTAGCATCAGGGTATTGATCTTTAACGGAACCAAGTAAAGTTTCAGCAAGTGCAAAACAATTTGCATCATTTTGAATTAGAATATTTTTATCTAGTGTTTTTGCTAAATCTTTTTGGATTGGCATTTTATTAAGGCACTGAGAATTAGAATTTTTGAGTAATTCAGTTTCAGGATCTATGGTTCCAGGAGTTCCAATCCCAAGTTTATCAAACTTATAATTAATTTTTTTTTCTATATAGTCAACTAATGATTTTATATTATTAATTACTTGAGAATATCCTTTTTCTTCCTCTGTATTAATCCTATACCTAATTATTTCTTTTGGGTTTTCTTTAGATTCAAGGACAATTCCCTCAATTTTTGTGCCGCCCAAGTCTATGCCTAATAACATTAGTTTTTTTTAATTAATATTGGTAAAAATATTGTTTCTATGAACAACAAAAAAATTTTCTTCTGGTCTATATCTGTAGCATTATCTGGATTTTTATTCGGTTTCGATACTGTAGTTATTTCAGGAGCTAACCTTCCAATTAGAGAGTTATGGAATACTTCACCTTTGTTTCATGGGGTTTTTATAATGTCAATGGCTCTTTGGGGTACAGTTATTGGTGCCTTATTAGGATCATATCCTTGTGATAAACTAGGAAGAAAAAAAACTTTAGTAGTTATTGGATTACTTTTTTTGTTTTCCGCTGTAGGATCTGCATTAGCGTGGGACCCATATTCTTTCTCATTTTTTAGATTTATTGGTGGATTAGGAGTAGGGGCTTCTAGCGTAGCTTCACCTACTTACATATCTGAGATATCAAATAAAGAAAATAGAGGAAGACTAGTTGCATTATATCAATTCAATATAGTATTAGGTATTTTAATAGCGTATTTTTCAAATTATCTTTTACAAGGTTTTGGAGGAGATATTGATTGGAGATTTATGTTAGGAATTGAAGCAATACCTTCTATATTTTTTCTCCTTTCAATAATTAAGATACCAGAGAGTCCAAGGTGGCTTATTCTATTTGCAAATAAAGATAAAAAGGCAAAAGAAATATTAAATATTATGTATGATGGAAAAGGAGTTGATAATAAAGTTCTAGAAATTAGAAAAGGATTTAATGATAATAATCAATCACTTTTTTCAAAACCTTTTTTTACGCAATTAAAACTAGCTTTTCTAATTTCCTTTTTTAATCAGCTTTCAGGAATAAATTTTGTTTTGTATTATGCTCCTCAAATTTTAGAATCTGCAGGATTTGGTACTTCAGATTCTTTAATGAGCTCAATATCAATAGGTTTTATTAATCTTTTATTTACATTGTTAGGTGTTAGGCTTATCGATAGTTTTGGGAGAAAGTTTTTGATGTATGTTGGCTCATTTGGTTATATTATTAGTCTTATTTCAATTGGTTCGTGTTTTTTATTGGAACTAAATTCTAATATCCTATTAACGTTCATATTATTATTTGTTGCTTCACATGCCATAGGTCAAGGAGCAGTTATTTGGGTTTTTATATCCGAAATTTTTCCTAATTCAGTAAGAGCAAAAGGTCAGTCTTTTGGTTCAGGTATACATTGGGTTTTTGCAGCAATTATTACAGCTATTACGCCTTATGTTATAGATTTATTAGGAAATAATCCTGGACTAATCTTTTTCTTCTTTGGATTGATGATGATATTTCAGTTGATATTTGTCTATAGGACGATGCCAGAGACTAGAAAAACATCTTTAGAAAAGATGAAACTTTAGACTTTGTTTTTTGTCTTTCTTTTTTATCAAATATTTTTCTAAATAACATCATAACAGGGTCATAGAACCTATCTACAACTCTTTCTTTTAGCGGTATGATTGCATCATCTGTAATTTGAATTTCTTCAGGACAAACTTCTGTACAGCATCTAGTTATATTACACATTCCTGAACCGTGTTTTTCTTTAACATCCTCAATTCTATCTGCTTCATCCATAGGATGCATCTCTAAACTAGCTAGTCTAGTCATAAATCTTGGTCCTGCAAATTTATCTTTACCTTCATTGTCTCTGATCACATGACACATGTTTTGACATAGATAACACTCAATGCATTTTCTAAAGTGCTGGACTCTATCAACATCTTTTTGCATCATAACAAAATCTTTCTTTTTATTTTCTTCTGATGGTGAGAAAGGGGTGATTTCTTCATTCTGTTTATAATTCCACGAAACATCAGTTACAATGTCTTTAATTACAGGGAATGATTTTAGTGGAGTAATTACAATTGTTTTATCTTCCTCAAATTCATTCATTCTAGTCATACACCCGAGTCTTGGCTTACCGTTAATCTCTATACTGCATGAGCCACATTTTCCAGCTTTACAGTTCCATCTACAAGCGAGATCATTTGCTTGATCTGCTTGAATTCTATGAATAACATCTAAAACTACCATTCCCTCAGTTACCTCGCACTGATAACTTACCAATTCACCTCTTTCATCATCTCCTCTGTAAATTTTGAAGTTTCTTAAGCTCATATTTTAGTCATTAATTTTTCGTGATCTAGTTTTACCTCTTTTTCAAGTTCTTCAATACTTGAATTTGCAATTCTCTTTAATTCAGTTTCTGGATTCCCTCTTTTTTCTTTTATGGTCTCCATTTTACCATTTTTTCCTTTTTTATTAATGATATTATACTCTAACCAATCTTTTTTCTCTTCAGGGAAATCTTCTCTAGTATGTGCTCCTCTACTTTCCTCACGTAGTAAAGCAGAATTTGCAACTGCCTCTGAAGAAATTAGAAGGTTTCTTAGTGCTAAAGCTTCATGCCAGCCAGGATTAAATTGACTAGTTCCTGCTGCTTTAACTTCCTTGAATTCATCTTTCATCTTTTCGATTCTTCCTATACCATCAGCAATTTCATCCTTTGTTCTAATTATTCCAACGTTATATTGCATGTTTTTCTGTAAATCTTCATGAATCAAATAAGGATTGTTTCCTTTTTCTCTATTAAGAATTGATGTAGCACTTTTAATTATTCTTTTAATATCTTCATCATTAGATTTTGGTATAGACTTAAGTTTTCTAGCATATTTTGCTCCTTCTACACCTGATAAATTACCAAAAACGAGTAGATCTGATAGAGAATTTCCTCCAAGCCTATTAGCGCCGTGCATTCCCCCAGCTGCTTCTCCACAGGCAAATAGTCCGTCAACATTTGTCATTGATGTCTCAGCATCAACTTTTATTCCTCCCATAAAATAATGACATGTTGGCCCAACTTCCATTGGTTCCTTAGTAATATCAAGTTCAGCAAGAACTTTAAACTGATGGTACATTGAAGGTAATTTTCTTTTAATGTCTTCTGCTGATCTCTGAGTAGCTATATCTAGGTAAGCTCCTCCGTGGACAGATCCTCTGCCTGCTTTTACTTCAGTGTTAATTGCTCTAGCAACAACATCTCTAGTTAATAATTCAGGTGGCCTTCTTGCACTTTTATCACCTTGAAGCCATCTAGCAGCCTCTTCCTCAGTATCTGCAGTTTCGTTAGCAAATTTTTCTGGGATATAATCAAACATAAATCTTTTCCCTTCACTATTTTTTAAAATTCCACCTTCTCCTCTAACACCTTCTGTTACTAGTATCCCTTTTACTGATGGTGGCCAAACCATGCCAGTAGGGTGGAATTGATTAAATTCCATGTCTATAAGTTCAGCACCGGCTTCATATGCCATGCCGTAACCATCTCCTGTATATTCCCAGCTATTAGACGTTACTTCCCAGGATTTACCAGCTCCTCCAGTAGCAAAAATTAAAGTTTTAGTTTCAAATACTATAAACTCTCCTGTTTCTCTATACATGCAAACAATACCTGATACCTTTCCTTCTTTATCTTTTAATATATCAAGAGCAGTACATTCCATTTGAATGTCTATTCCTTGATGAATTCCATGATCCTGGAGTGTTCTAATCATCTCAAGTCCAGTTCTATCTCCAACGTGAGCAAGCCTAGGATACCTGTGTCCACCAAAATTTCTTTGATTAATTAATCCGTCTTTAGTTCTATCAAATACAGCTCCCCAATGCTCTAATTCTCTCACTCTTGCAGGTGCATTTTTAGCATGAATTTCAGCCATTTTCCAATTATTCAACATTTTTCCTCCACGCATTGTATCTCTGAAATGAATTTTCCAGTCGTCTCTTTCATCTACATTTCCTAAAGCTGCAGCCATTCCACCTTCTGCCATTACAGTATGAGCTTTTCCAAGTAAGGATTTACAAACTAAACCTACTCTGATGCCTTCTTCTTGTGATGCGGCAATCGCTGCTGATAATCCAGCTCCACCCGCCCCAATTACTAGAACGTCAAATTGTAATCTTCTAATTCCTGATATATCTAACATAATTATATTCCCCAAGTATTAATATCATTAATAATTCCCATCGAAACAAGTCTAACATAAACATCTGAAAAACCAACCCAAACTAGACTTAACCACGCAAAAAGCTGATGTCTTCTGTTAAGAAATGTAACTATTTTCCAGCTGCTATGAGTGACTTTATCTTTATATAAACTGCAAGAGTAACAGTCGAGATTGCCACCAATTAGATGTCTAATTGAATGACAACCAAATGTATAGCATCCAAGTAAAATTGGATTTATAGTTAGAATTATTGATCCAACACCAAATCCTAATTTACCATTATTAAAAAATGCAAGAAATGCATCATAACTTAAAATAAATATAAAAATCACTGCAAAATACATTGCGTATCTATGAATATTTTGAAATAATAAAAGTCCTCTTTCACCGTCGTATCTTTCCCCAGAATTAAACGCATTAATATTCCCATTAGTTACAGCAGAAACTTGAGATGGAACTCCTTTGATTGGCTGAACTGCACATGCAGGGGGATTCAAAGAAAATGCTCTATAATAAGCTTTTCTATAATAATAGCAAGTAAACCTAAAGGATAAAGGGAAAATTAGAATCAACCATGCGGGAGATTGTCCTGGTAACCAACTTAACCATTCAGGCCAACTCCCCAATAGAGAAAAATCTAGTGGTGGTACTCCAGGTTTTGAAGCATCTATATAAACGGTAGGTGAGTAGAATGGGGACAAATATCCTCCAAAACCTTCACTCCCTCCACTCCACCAAAAGTATTCACCTTGCCAGGCTGCCCATGTAGAATAAACTACAAAAGAGAGTAATCCTAAAAGAACAAGCATAGGTGATATCCACCATTTATCTTGTCTCAACTTATCATCTAATATGTTTGTTTTAAGCATTTATATCAATAAAGTTCGACAAAGATATATCCCAAATTTTATGAAACAAAAGTTTTAAAAAAATTAAATTTTATATGTTTTAAGTTATGATAAAAACAAAAAATTATTTTGGGCTTGAGCTAAAAATATATAATTAATTTTGTTATGCACAGCTTATTAAGTCATTAATTTTAATTTTTGTAAAAACTATATTTATAATATTAAAATATTCCAATTAAACGTATATAATATTTATATTTATTGTAAAGAATCATGACTTTTCATAAAAAATATTTTTTATTATTTTCTTTATTATTATCATGTTATAGTCTGTTAGCCCAAAAGAATATAAGTGGAGTAGTAGTTTCATCATCAGATTCTGAACCACTGGTGGGAGTTACTGTTTTAGAAAAAGACACTCAAAACGGAACAATAACTGATTTAAATGGTTCGTTTACTTTGACTATATCTAATGATCAAAATATAATTGTTGCTTCTTTTGTTGGTTATAAAACTCAAGAAATTAATATAGGAAATAGGTCTAGTTTATCCATTTCTTTAGAAGAAGATATAACTGAATTAGGAGAAGTAGTAGTTACAGCTTTAGGTTTTAAAGAAGAAAGAGACAAGTTAGGACTTACTGCTTCTAAGGTTGAGGGCAGTCAAATTTCAAGATCAGCTGAAACTGGCCTGATTGATGGAATGGCTGGAAAAGCTTCAGGTCTTCGTGTTACAAGAAGTTCTGGAGATCCTGGTGCAGGTTCTCATATACAAATTAGAGGTCCAGTAACTATTACCTCTTCCTTACAACCACTAATTATTCTTGATGGTGTACCAATTGATAATTCGACGGGTGCATCTTCTACATCAGGTGTAGTATCTCAATCAAGATTAAATGATATTAATCCAAATGATATAGAGTCTATCCAAATTTTGAAAGGTGCTTCAGCTGCTGCATTATGGGGAAGTCAGGCCGCAAAAGGAGTAATATACATAACCACTAAAAGTGGAGAAAAAGGCTCTAGACCAAAAATATCATTTAAGTCTGTTTATTCTATAGATAAAATTAATGCTAGGCATCCTCTTCAAAATACATTTGGCCAGGGTGACAACGGTAATTTTAATCCTTCATCTACTCGTTCTTGGGGTGATAAAATATCTGAAAGAGATGGTTCAGAAGATATTATGGATTCATTTGGCCCTTATTTTATTGATCAGAATGGTTTAAGACATTACAATATTTTGCTGAAAAATGATAGAACAATTTTTGATGAATCTAATTTCAATCAAATAATAAAAGATGGTCATTACAAAGAAAATTCATTGAGTATAAGTGGAGGTGGTGAAAATGGTACAAATTATTTTAGTATTGGAGATTTAAATCAAAGTGGAATAATTCAAGGTAATAGTAATTTTAGAAGAACTACCCTTAGATTCAATAGTACTAGAGATGTGGGTAACTGGTTAAAAATTACATTTAAAAATTCCTACTCAAATACAAAATCAGACCGAATAAGGAAAGGAGCATCATCTACGGGCCTATATTTAGGATTATTAAGGACACCTGCAGATTTTGATAATACAGGATATATTGGTGACTATTATTTGTCATCTACTGCATCACCCATATCTAACAGACATAGATCCTATAGAAATCCAATTGGCGGTAGAGTTAACGCGGGATTTAACAATCCAAACTGGACTATAAATAACCAAGAAAATAGTAATTCTGTTGAAAGATTTATCTCAAATATTCAATTAGACCTCAAACTCACAGATTGGCTAACTGTGATTTCAAGAACAGGCATTGATTATTACCAGTCAAGAACCTCACAGTTTTTTAAACCAGGTACAGTAGGTTCTACATTTGGACAAGGTTATTTTACAGATGGAATAAATAATAATAGAGTATTTAATACGGACTTAATTGCCAGATCTAATTTTGATATTTCAAATGACTATAATTTATCATTAACATTAGGAGTAAATCTAAATGATAGAAAATACTTATCCATGGGAGGAAATATAAGAGATTTTATACTTCCAATTGATCTATATGATTTTTCCAATGCTCAACCTGAAAATATTAATGTAGAAGATTATGATAGGCATATGAGAACTGCAGCATCATATCTATCTACAAATATTAGTGTTCATGATATGTTATTTGTTAATTCAAATGTTAGGGTTGAATCTTCTTCAACAATTGGACCTTTAGCAGATAAAGTTTTTATTTATCCTTCAGTTGATATTGCATGGCAATTTTCTAAATTAAAGCCTCTCTTTGGGTCTCCAATTCTTACTTTTGGTAAATTAAGAATTGCTTATGGTGAAGTTGGTGTAGAGCCTCCACCATTTAATACTCAGTCAATTTATGTGTCACCAAATTATTCGGATTCCTTTGGTGGTTCACTTTCAACTGATCTTTTTGGTGCAGGATCATTTACACCTTCTCAGGACTTAGGTGATCCACAATTAAGTCCAGAAATTAAGAAAGAGTATGAGATTGGTACTGATCTTAGGTTTTTTGATAATAAGATAAAATTAGGGTATTCATACTATTATAATAAAACTGAAGATGTATTTTTTAATTTATCTCTAGCTAATTCTTCAGGATATGATGAACTATTCACAAATGCTGGTGAAATAGAAAACAAAGGTATGGAAGTTGATTTGAGTTATGACTTATTTAGAAATGATAATTTTTCAATAAATTTTAATATAAATTGGAGCTACTATAGAAATAATGTACTTGATTTAAAAGGTGTAGAATCAATAAGACTTGGAGGTCTTTCTGCAGTATCTGGTAGGGCTGTAGAGGGGTATCCTCTCGGAATATTTTGGGGAACAAAATTTGAAAGAAATGATGACGGATCAATTTTGTTAAATAGTAATGGTTTCCCTTCTCTAGCACCTGAAAATGGTGTTATTGGTAATCCTCACCCAGATTGGCAAGGTGGCATTGGAACAACAGTTTCATGGAAAGATTTATCTCTCTTCTTTTTATTTGAAACTTATCAGGGTGCGGATATTTATGCCGGAACAAAAGCTGTTCTTTTGAATTATGGTAGACATCAGGATTCAGGAATTGAAACAGTTGCTCAAAAGGATTTGTTTGATTATAGTGGAGGATTAATAACATCGGGAACTACCTTTAGAGGTTCTATTCATGACTTTGGTGCTGGTCCTGTAGCTTTAACGGAACCATGGTATAGAGGTATTGGTGGATATTTCAGTGGTGTTCAAGAACAATTTGTTGAAGACGGTTCGTGGACAAGACTTAGAGAGCTTACGCTTTCTTACTCCCTGAGGGGTGCTAAGTTTAGGAAAGCATCAAAGCTTTCCTCAATCGATTTCTCATTTACTGGAAGGAATTTATTTATTTTGACGGATTTTGTAGGTAACGACCCTGATACAAACCTGACTGAGGTTAGTACTACTAGAGGTATTGATTATTTTAATAATCCTGGAACCAAATCTTATGTGTTTAAAATAATTATTAATTATTAATATGTTAAGAATATATATTTTCACTTTTTTGATTTTTATTGTTTTTGGATGTGAAACAATTATTCCAGAGGATATAAACTTAAATCCCAACAGTCCATCTGAAGCTCCTGAAGATTTAGTCTTAACTGGTTCTATGGTTGGAACAATTTTGTTTCATGAGGGTGCTACCGCAAGAAGATCTGGAATATGGTCTGGATATTTTAGGGGTACTGATAGACAGCATGAAGGATTTGATAATTATCTTGTTGAGGCAAGTGATTTTTCAGCAATTTGGAATGATATGTTTATTAATTCCTTAAGGAATGCAATCATAAGTGAGGAGAAAGCTATTCAGAATGATAGATCTGGTATCATAACTGGTATTTCTAAGGTCATTCAAGCTTATGGTCTAGGTGTAGCAGCATCTCTATATGGAGATATTCCTTTTGATCAAGCTGGAAGAATTGAATTTATAACCCCTGAATTTGAGGATCAAATTGAAGTTTATAATAAAGTTCAAGTCCTATTGAGTGAAGCTATCCTTGAACTTTCCCTTGATGTAAATAAACCAATAAATGGAAGTGATATATTTTTTAATGGGGATGCAAATAAATGGATCAAAGTTGCTAATTCATTAAAAGCTAGATTTTATATGCACACTAAAGAATATAATTTAGCATACACTTATGCTTCTTTAGGAATTGATAGTAAGTCAAATAATATGTATGCCATCCACGGAGATGTTCAAGGAAACTCTAATCTTTACTATCAGTTTTTTACTGGGTCTCGTGGTTCAGAGCTAACCTCAGAAAATACAAATATTTTTGATATTATTAATCCGTCAAGTGAATCATATAGGGGTAATACTAAGACTGATGAATCTGCTAGATTTGGATATTATTTTACTGGTAATGGAACTCCTAATTTTTCAAATGGATACTTTACAAGATCAAATAGTTTTCCACTTGTTTCTTACTCTGAGAATCTCCTTACTTTAGCTGAGTCAGGATTAAGAACAAAAAACTTTTATACAGGTTTGAGCCATATAAATGATTTCAGAGGTTATATGTCATCAGGAGGATATTTAAATAACGGTTTTGACACTTTATCATTTAAATATAATCCTTATATTCAATCAGATTTCGAAGCTGGTGGTATTGAAAATTTAAATTCTATAACCAAAGAGCAAGCGCTCCTTAATGAGATTCTTGAAGAAAGATATATCACTTTTTATGGTCAAATTGAGGGTTTTAACGATGTTAGAAGAACAAGAAAAGAAGGCATAGGTGTTAAACTTTTACCTAATTCTGGTTCTAAATTACCTGAACGTTTTCTCTACCCTCAATCTGAAATAGATACAAATCCAAATACTCCATCTCCTTTACCTGGATTTTTTGAACCTACAAGGGTAAATCAATGAGAAATTATTTTTTAATATTTTTTTTTTTATCATATATATTAACTCTAAATAGTTATTCTCAAAATGAAGTATCAGGTAAATACTTTTTAGTAGGGGAGTCAGAGTATAAAATTACTTACTTTTCTCCTTCAAATTTATCTTTTACAAACAATAGTATAAAAAGACTTGTAATAGTTTTGCACGGGAATAGTAGAACTGCTATTACTAGACAAAATGATATAATTCAAGCCGCAAATACTGAAAATAAATATTTAGAAACATTGATAGTTTCCCCACATTTTATTAGTAATCAAGAATTAGTTGATAATAATTTAGATGACTACCATCTTTATTGGAGAGATAATGGTTGGATGGAAGGGTCATTATCTAGCTCATCTGGAGCATACCCGAGAGAGGAAAGTTTTAGTTCTTTCGAAGTCATAGATGATATAATTTCTCAAATTATATTAGGTAATAAGTTTCCAAATTTAAGACAGATAGTTTTAACAGGTTTTTCTGGTGGTGGACAATTTATTAATAGATATGCGTCATCAAATAGAGTACATGAAGTATTCGAAAAAGACTATAATATTGATTTTCGTTATGTTATTGCATCTCCATCATCATATCTATATTTCAATGAAGAAAGAAGGGTAGAGGGAACAACAGATCAATTTGAAAATCCCAATGTCGGAAATTGTGGAATTTATAATAATTATAAGTATGGTACCAATATGCTAAATCAATACATGAAATATTTTCATTTAGATACCTTAATTGATAGATATAAAAGAAGAAAAATTTCATATGGAGTTGGTTCAAGAGACAATAACCCAAACTCCTCCTCTATGGATGGTTCATGTTCAGCAATGTTTCAGGGAAATCATAGGCTTGAGAGAGCAACAATTTTTGTTAATTATTTAAAGCATTTTTATGGAGATTTAGGTGAAAATCATAAGCTTTATATTGCTCAGGGGGTAAATCATAACAGTACAACATTCTACAATCGAAGTAATATAAGACCGTTAATTTTTCCAGAAATAACAAATCAACCTTTGATCCCATTGGGATTTGAAAATTTTGATAAAATAAATATCTATCCAATTATTGGTTCTAATTTATTGAATATTGAAAATGTGAATATTCATCAACTTGATATGTTAAGGGTTTATGATATCTTTGGAAGAGAAGCAAAAAATATTAATCTTGAAAGTAGCTTTAATAAAAAAATACAAATAAATACTTCTAAACTTTCTGATGGATTATATTTCATCTTTTTTAATACCTTTGAAGACTCTTTAGATAAAAATCTAAAGTTTATAATTAGGAATTAAAAAAGTTTAATGTTCACACGGAGTTCTTTTCTATTAATTGCCTTCTTAAGTTTTTATTATTCTTTTTCACAAGATACTATTACGGTTGCTACCTATAATCTACTAAGATATAATGAGGATACGGATAGAAATATTCATTTCAAAAAAGTCATAGATGAAATAGATGCCGATATCTATATTGCCCAAGAATTATCGAATAGCATGGGAGTGAGTAACTTTTTAAATAATGTTTTAAATTCTGATAATGAAGATTATTTATCTGCTGAATTTTTTGATGATAATGATATTGATCAAGCATTATTCTA
>CEQL01146035.1_pt1 | contig 11859 bp, 13 predicted proteins | sample 356281 | NCBI WGS metagenome assembly CEQL01 (sample SAMEA2621203, study PRJEB7988) | marine metagenome | biome: marine biome (ENVO:00000447); feature: surface water layer (ENVO:00002042); material: "saline water (ENVO:00002010), including plankton (ENVO:xxxxxxxx)" | depth 5 m
AGAAGGAGAATTGGTAATAACGTAGCTATGGTTCACGACAAACAAGGCCGTCCGATTCGTCCAATAACTCAGCAAGATTATACGAGACGATATCTTACTAAACCGGAAGATTTTGAGATCCCGCCCTCTTTTGGAGGGGGGTCATCGTCGGGTTCCAAAACAAAGAAACCTCTTACAGAGTTGATGTATGAAGGGAAAAGCGATATTCAAGGAATCGGGCTTTTTGCGAGAAAAAATATCCCGAAGAACACGCGTATCATGCTATTGTTTCCGAAAAGACCGGGAGTAACAGAGATTGCTGGAAAGCAGAATCATTGTAAAAAAAATGCAAACACATGGGCATTTTTTGATCAAGAACAGTGGTGGGCAATGACGAAAAGGGATATCAAGAAAGACGAAGAACTTCTTTTGGATTACGATCTCACACCTTACTATATACAGAAGCCATTGAAAACTTACAAAGACTGTTAATGTTAGTTAGTTGTTTTTTTAATTAATTAACATTATTTTTCACTATGTCTCAACTGCGATACTGATACTGGTGCTGATACCCTCTTTTTTCTTTTGCACAATTCATACTGAGTGAACAGATCCTTGTTAGATTTGATCACGAATGTCACAGGTCCTCTCTGGTTCAGAATGGATTCATCCGGTATGCCACTGGCCTTTACCTTGACAATGCAACGTTTTTGAAGATTGAAAATGTGTCTCATTTTTTTTTGTTGCGATTTTGTGAAAAAAATAGAACTGATCAATTCTTATAAGCCACTAGTCCACGCCTCCTAATTCTTCATCGTCATCATTCCTGTTGTTATTTTGAGTTGAATTTCCAGAGTTTCCAGAGTGCCTCGGGGTTGTCGAGTTTCTAGCGTTCATTTGATTTGTGAACTCAGATAGAACGTCTTCCATAAACGATGTTCCAATATTTTGTAGTGTAGATGCTGCAAACCCACTGTTAGATGCGTCAAACCCAGGTGCAAACATAGGTGCAAACGTTAAAGAACCGCCTCCCATTTCAGGTGGCATAGGGATATTAATTCTAGAATTATTATCAACAGTAGTTGGTTGTGTGGGAAAATGGATATTAGCAGTGTTTGTCGGGTGTATTCCAGTGGAAAATATACTAGCCGTATGAGTTGGGTTTGCATCTAATGGTCTCTGTGATGCTTGTTGGGTTTCTGGAAAAAGTGGAGGCGATGTAAGAGGTGGTGGTGGCGGAGGTAATGTTTCAGAGTTACTTGGGTCACGATTTGTATAGGAAGCTTCTCGAACATCATATCTACAAACAGGACATCTTACATTTGATCGAAACCAACTAAATAGTTGGACGCTATTAAAGATATGTCCACAATGACAAATCATTGTTACAGATTGATCCGGTGTAAAGGTTTCCATAGAAATTGGACAACTCGTGTTTATAGGATTTTCGATATCTCCAAATCGAGTAGTTCTTATCGCGGCCTCAATCTGTTCAGTGGACGGATATACTGGCACGTTTTGAAATAAGTTTGTAAACGGAGAAGGAGCTTGTGCCCCTATTGCCCCCATTCCCATTTGTAGTGTTGCAAAACCGTTTCCTAATCCTGGGGCACCACCACTATTAAAACCCGAGAATGGTCTTCTCCCTACTGCGGGTTGATTAGATACCCTCTCCTGAGGTAAATTTCTAGGTCCCCTATTTCTATTGGGTTGTCTATTATTTCTATTTGGACTAGATGGTCGGTCAGGAAAGGTATTTCTCGATCGCTGAGTTCTATTACCATCAATGGGGTCTGTTAACGGAAGCCATCTCATACTGGTTATAACAGAGTTCATTCTTCTTTGAACATTTGTTTGCAATGTTGTTAAGGAATTGTATTCAGTATTAATTATTTCCATAAGCTCTACATAACATTCCAATATTTTGCTGTACTCCTCAAACATGTTAAGTTCATTGTTACGTTGGGATAACCCAGTTAATCCAGATGAACTGCTCATAACTTATATTTCTATTATTATTATTTTAATACTGTTTAAACACAAAACTATATTATAAGCATCATTAATTATGGCAGAAACTTATGCAGATAAAGGATTAACAGGACTAGTTAACATGGGAAATACATGTTTTATAAACACCTGTATACAAATGTTGTCTCATACATATGAGTTGAATGATTTTTTGAATAAGAAGACGTATTCCGCACATTTAAATGATAACATGGATGCGAAACTTTTATCCGAGTGGGACGAGCTAAGATGTTTAATGTGGAGTCAAAACTGTATAATTGAACCTGGGAAATTTATTCAATGTATTCACAGTGTAGCAGAGGAGAAGGATCGGGATATTTTTTCAAGTTATTCACAGGAAGATGTATCAGAGTTTCTTTTGTTTATTGTTGACTGTTTTCATACTGGTATATCACGCCCAGTTACAATGAGTGTTCAAGGAAACGTAAAAAATAATACCGACAAACTTGCTATAAAGGTTTATGATATGATAAAAAACAATTATTCGAAGGAGTATTCAGAGATATGGAATATTTTCTATGGGACACATGTTTCGGAAATATACTCATTAAAAAAGAAAAACAAGATTATATCTCAGATCCCTGAACCATTTTTTACAATCAGTCTATCTATTCCACCAAACAACGTTTATCCCAGTATTTACGATTGTTTTGACAATCACGTGAAAGGAGAAATACTTTCCGGAGATAATGGAAGATTAAATGAAGAAACCGGAGAAAAGGAAGATGTAGTAAAGAGAATTACGTATTGGGGGTTTCCCACTGTTTTGTGCATTGATTTGAAAAGGTTCGACATTACAGGTAGAAAAAAGCAAATACCAGTTAATTTTCCTCTGGAAAAACTAGATCTTAGGAAGTATGTGTGTGGTTATAACAAAGAAAGTTATATATATGATTTATACGGTGTTTGTAATCATAGTGGAGTATCCAACGGTGGTCATTATACAGGATATGTTAAAAATGCGAATGGTCATTGGTATGAGTTTAATGATACGAAAGTTACTCGGATTGAAGATACTTCAAAAATAGTATCTCCAAAGGCATATTGTTTATTCTATAGAAAAAAAACCACAGTATAATATATAGAATACATCCATGTCATCAACTATTCCAGATAGCACTCCGATCTCTTCGGACACAGATGTTTATACTCAATTAAAAAATGCATTAGGAATAAATGGTTCAGGAAATAATAATACAGACGACATAAATGTGGACCCTACTGTTCCAGACCAGATAAATGTTTTGACTGACCCTCTATATTTATCTATGTTCTTGGTTGTTCTTCTTCTCGTTATTACACTAATGGTATATTTAGGAGGCTTCGGAAAAAAGAAAGAGTCGGAGTTTGGGTCATTAAGTCTAGGTGAATATGAACCTGGAAGTGGTTCTACATCATCAGGATTCGGATCAGGACTTGGTCCAACTGGTAAGTTAGTTTCCAAAATCATTTTGATTACTTTGCTGGTTGCGTTACTAATGTATATTGTGCAATATATGTTGTTCTACTATTTCAATATCGATGTTATAGCCTCGTTTAAAAACTTGTTACCGAACGTTGGGACTCCCCAAAAACAAAAGCCAGAGGTTAAGGTTACTATTAACCAATCACAACCCAAGCCTAAACCTAAACCTAAACTCAAGCCATTGATCAATATAGAAAAGCCCGCTGTGGTAGACAAACGCGAGGTGTTTAACATACCAGACAATGTTTACACATACGAGAATGCGAAAAACCTTTGTAAGGCGTATGATGCAAGTCTAGCAACCTACGACCAAGTAGAAGAGGCTTATAGAAAAGGAGGAGAGTGGTGCAACTATGGTTGGTCCGCCAATCAACTTGCATTGTTCCCCACATCCAAGAAAACTTATGCAGAACTTCAGAAGACAGATGATCATAAGAATGATTGTGGGCGACCTGGTATAAATGGTGGATTCATTGGAAACGATAAGGTGAGATTTGGTGTAAATTGTTACGGAATTAAACCTAAAATGACTCCTGAGGAAGAAAAGCAAATGAACGCAAATAACACTCCCTACCCCAAAAACAAAAAGGATATTGCCCTAGAGAAAAAGGTGCAATACTGGAAGAACAAAACTTCGGAAATCATGGTTTCCCCCTTTAATTACACTACATGGAACGGTTAATCACATGAACAATCAGATATATTCACATGCATCTAATTGTTTAATTAATTCCGTTTACTATTTTCTAGCAGAATCATAATTGTCAATAAACCATGTCACACTATTTTTTATACCATCTTCCAATGAGGTAAACTTCACATCAGGATACAGAGTCATTAACTTGGAATTGTCCGCCGTTTTTCTGAACTGACCGTCTTCGAAAGACGTATCGAACTTTAGATTGTCTTGGTAATCAAAGTTGTCTGCTATGAGTCTAGCGACCGTTTCAATAGATACCTCTTTTTCTGGAGGAACAGAAAGAATGATGGGTGAGGTATCTCTATATTCTTCAATGGTCCACAACATCAACCTTGCAAGATCGTCAGAATAGATGAACTGACGTCTTGGGTTCCCTGATCCCATTACCATAAAAGGGTCATTTTTTTTCTTCGCTAAAAAACATTTATGAATTAGCCCCGGGATTACGTGAGAATCTCCCAAGTGATAATTGTCATTGGGACCATATATGTTTGTGGGGATAACACATATGTAGTTTCTGTGATGTTGTTCGTTGTATGTTCTACACATCACCTCCATCATTCTCTTTGAGTATGCGTAAGGGTAGTTTGAGTCATGTGGTGGTCCGTTGTGTAACATGTCTTCAGAAATAGGGTAAGATGTTTTATCTGGGAAAATACAAGTGCTTAGACAACATAGTAAATTAGAAATATTGGATTCGTGACACGCCCTAATAACATTCCTGTTTATCATATTGTTAATCTCCAACATTTCTACTTTGTATTTCATGTTTTTATAGAGACCACCAACATTGGCTGCTAAATGAATAACGTAGTCTGGTCTGAGTTCATTTATGTAACGACATGTGTTAACATAATTCCTTAAATCACAGTCTCTGCTGGATGAAAATACAAAGTTGTATGAATAATTTTCACTAATTCTCTTTATGGCGGTTCCTATTAATCCTGTCCCTCCTGTCACTAAAATTTTTTTCATATATAATCACGCTATATATATGAAATCACAATTATACGTATATGATTTACAACCTATTCTTCTCTCTCTTTTTTCGTTTTTCTGGCACCGGTAGATTTCCTGCGTTTTTTTGTAATTTTTCCACTTCCTTTTCCGTGGTTTTTCTTATTGGAAACCACGATTTCTCGTTTCAGCTTATCGAATAAACTACTGTCTATGAGATCATCGGTTTTTCTTATTATCTTGTCAGAGGAAGGCGTTTTCTGTTTCGGATTCAGCACCATTAACCCAATCGGTATGGTGAGGTTCGCATATTCATCTAATAATTTATCATCACCGATTAAATCTCTTAAGTTGTATCCAGCTCTTACTAAACCTTTGGTAGAAGACTTGTTACTGAATACTGGTTGAATGTCAATATTGCTCATAAGTTACTTATATTATACGTGGAACATATTTTATTTGGAATACCGCTTTAGATCCGAAACTACTTTTACTTCGCGATTCTCTTTCATTTTTTGAATGAGCTGGTCCTTAACTTTTTCGTCTCGAATAGATGACGATAAAACAGAGTCAATATATTTAAATGTAAGAGGACTCTGAACCTTTGTGTTTGTAAACTTCAACTTCCCGTCGGTGATTTGTATCACGGAATTCGTGTATCCTCCCTCGTCGGCCTGATCTATTAATTTTTCTGTAAGTTCGTTTTTCTTTTCCCTTATCTGCTTTATCTTATCGTTGTATAGTTTTAATTGGTTGTCCAGCATGACCCATTGCTGTATATTTTCTTGAAAACTCATCCAGCAATCCCTTCTTCTGTTCTATTATACTGTATCTATAATTATGTTTATATAGATACAATATCGAAATTGTTGATTCTATTTCAAATCAAACAAGCACATGACTGATTTGCTTACTGGTCCTCCTCAGCGTCCTGACCTCCCTTCTTACTCTTCTTCTTACCATCACTCTTCTTAAATAACTTGAATGATCCCTTCTTGGTCTTAAATCCGGCCTTGCCCAACACATTAGCTTTCTTTGCCTTCTCAGACTTCTTCTTGGAAACAATACGCCCGTGCTTGTTCTTCTTAAGATGCTTGCGGGTAAGTCCTCCCTTGGTGTGGTGAGCGGTTTTGTGCCAAACCTGAGCTCTTGATCCGACGCGCTTTTTATATGTTTTTCCTCCGTGTTGATCACTAGCAGTCATCTTTATAATATACAATAAGGAAAAAATAATTATTGACTAATTTCTTCAGAAAGGAGCAGGGTAATTAAATGGATGTTTATTCAACGCATCTTGTATTTCTTTCTTAACTGTTTCTTTTGGGTTGTTGTGATAGTAGTCCACCAGTATTTTTACCAAAGTAGTTCCAATGATAAACAATCCCGCAGAATAAGCTACTTTTCTATCTAACTCACTAAAGTTAGGACGGTCTAAAAATGGGTTGAATCTCACGAAAAGGAAAATCCCGATATACAGCTGCATTGTTTTCTGAAGAATACCTACATAACTGTCGGAATCTTTATACACACCAATCGCTGCTAGGAAATACAGTATAAAAATAATAACCGGAATCACCGAAAATAACATGTATTGTGTTTCGTATATGTTTGATGGAAGTTTAGTTGCCAGTTTTGCATCTAATGTGTTTAGCTTAAGTTTCATACGTATATATAATATCAAGACATTTTCGTATAAATGTCCAGCGTTCTGGCACTACTGTCTTTTGAATCAACATACCTAGGCATCCAAAAATAAGGAATTACATTACTAGAGTCAGGGTAAGTCGAGTCAAATATATACCGATAATACATTTGTTCTAAAGTCTCTGGCTTGTTAGTCACTGACAAATCTTTGTATGTGTTCAACAGTTTTTTGGCGATGGAGGAACTTGATTCCACGCGTTCTTTAATAATCTCAAATCCTGACCTACCCTCGTTTGAAACGCCGTCGCTAAACGCCTCCTTGGTTCTCCATAGAATTTCATGTGGAAGCAGGGGATCTCCTTCATAGTCATACTGTTTTTTCAAATAAGGGGCAAAATACTCCGGTGAAAAAGCTGTTCTCAGTAAATACTTTTCTGGTTTTCCTTCTTTGTTTCCATGACAACGAATGTTGGGATGTATCTCTAAATACTTGTTGACAAACGTTTTGTCTAGAAAGGGGGTTCTGGGCTCTAGCCCATGCGTCGATATACACCTATCTGAACGTAACACGTCAAAATAGCAAATGTTTTTTAAGAGTCTTCTTGACTCAGTATCAAACTCGATAGGATCCTTGCATGCATGCATATACAAGTATCCACCGGTTAATTCATCCGATCCGTCTCCGTTAAAAATGACTTTTGCCTCACTATTCTCGGAAATATACTTTCCAACCAAGTAATTACCGATGGATGCGCGAACGGTCGTAGTGTCATAGCTTTCGATTGTTTTCACAACATCGGGAATAGCGTTAACATACTCGTCTTCGGATATCAACACCTCGTGATGTGTGGTTCCCAGATAATCTGCGACTTTTCTTGCATACTTTAGATCGGGTGCTCCTTCCAGACCTATGCTGTATGTTTCCAAAGGGGTAGTTATGTTTAAAACATTCTTTCTAATAAAATTCACGAGAGCCGTTATGAGACTACTGTCCAACCCGCCAGAAAGAAGGCATGCCACAGGTCTATCTGTGCACATAACCCTTTTTTTAACAGCGTTAAACAAGTAGGACTGAATCGTATTGAAAACGTCCATTCTATGTTCGTATGGATCATGATCTCCTAAGAAGATCGTATGATGACTGGGTGTATGGTATCGAGTATTTTCTTTCATTATATTCCAATTGGCTTCGTAATGTTGTCGTATACACTTGGTATACGTCCCTGGAACGAACTGAGATACACAAGAACTCATCATTCGTTTTTTCATTTCACTTAACATTTTCAACTCAGATGCGACAGCAAAGAAATTAGGAGCCATTAAAAAACTTACATGGTCATCTGATCCATCCCGTTTATTGATCCTTGCTGATAATTGAGCTTCTTCATGTTGATTGCCATACATGTGTTTTAGTAGAAATAATGGTCGAACCCCATACGGATCTCTTGCAATAAAACAATATTGGTCCCCATTTTTACTATAGTTACGATTATCTATTAATACAAATGCAAATACACCATCTAACATGAGAAGCGTCTGGTCAATACCATATAACTTGTATAAATGTATGATTATTTCACAATCTGAGTTGGTTTGTGGTGTAATATTTATTAGTTTAAATAGTTCCTTGTAGTTGTAGATTTCTCCGTTGCATATGAGTGTAATGTCGTCTATCATCATAGGTTGATTGGACACCTGATCCAATCCATTTATTGCCAACCTGTGGAACCCCACAAGAGTATTTCTTGCATATCCAGGAACCTCTTCTATTGTGGAACTCTCTGGTCCTCGTCCCTTTCCTTTTAAAAATTCTTTTTCGCAGAATGCTGTGTCAAAATCCTTAGGTTTGTTGAAAACAGCTAATATGCCACACATTTTTAAAATACTACTAGATAGTATGACTCACGCATTCTCTTTAGATAATTTAAGTAATATTTATAATTATCTTAAATATTAAAGTGTTGAGTATATATATCAAATGTCGTCTGCATCTGAAATAAATAACGCAACCAATGAAAGAACTATGAAACGAAGATATCCGTCTGCACCGCTCAGACCTTACTACCAAACAAGATCAGTCCCAACTAGACAAACAAAACTAATGACCACAGACCCTGCCGTATCCAACACTGTTCCTTTGAATGAGTATGAACTTTTCTCTCCTCAGAGAATATTTAACCCCTCTGATACAAACGCTCCGTTCGAACTTTTTCAGAGGAACGTTGATGTAGAATCAAATCTTAGAAATCAACTCTACGCATTACAGAGCTGTCCTCAGGCAGATTATGTTCCTTCCAGTAAAAGTGATTTATTCTCACTTCAATCATTTGCGTTGCCTGAGCACACAGACAAGCAGCCACATACACTCATTAATCAGGTTCAGGATTTTGCCATGAAAAACCCAAATGTAGGAAACATATGCAGATCCATGTTTAACAACTGCTCTAGACAAGAACTCAAGAACATTAATACCAAACCAAAATAAACCACTAGTCATAGAAAAGAAGGGTATTTTTTGAAAATAAACATTTTGTAGACATAATATAAGATAAATACTATGTCCACTAACACAAACGACAATGCGCCAATGAATATGGAGATGAAATCCCTTAAAGATGAGGGCATTCCAGAATTTTCCACATATCTACAAAGATACTTAGATAAGGGATACAGTATGACTGATGCCATGAATGAAGCAAGACGGGAATGGTCGTCCGACAACGTAGCGAATTATATGAAAGCCAAACGAAAAAGAGACGCAATACAAAGACAAATGGATGCTTATCTAAAGACCAAGGGAGGAAAGAAGAAAACGAAAAAGAAGACGAAGAAACAGAAACAGAAAAAGAAGACAACAAAGAAGCGCGGAAAATCTAGCAAAAAAAGAACGCGTAGACTAAAGAAGCTACAATGTGCTCCTACCGGAAACGAGGTTTCTTACACCTGCATATCACCAAAATCAATTTGTAAACTGAAGACATTATGGAATAATCGACATCCCGACGACAAAATTAAGGACGATATGAGTCACAAGAAAACATGGGAAGCACTAAAAAGTAAAATGGCCGGAACATGCGATAAGGAATCGTGTTGGTTGAAACAAAACTTTTCTAAAAAGGAAATGACAGCCGAGATGAAAAAGGCCTTTGCCCCAGAGCATCCCGCTCAATGGAACAAAAATCCAAATGAATGGTTGTCCAGTAGCGACATTACTGCAGTAATGAAGCAATATGAAAAACGTTACAAATGTTTTTCATTTATAGGTCCATCTCCTATTGACTATGATACACACAAGTTATATGGGGAATGTGTGTGGGAGGAATTGTGTCATTTCAATGTGGCGAATGAAATTAAGAAAAATAAAAATAAAATTGGAATCATATTTAACACAGACCCGCACTACAAAGGAGGATCTCATTGGGTGAGTTTGTTTATTAACATCAAGAAAGGGAAGATTTTCTATTTTGACAGTGTGGGTAAAAAGCCTCCTGTGCAAATTAAGAAATTTATGGAGAAAGTTAGACAACAAGGCATTAATCTCCCTGAAAAAATTAATTTTAGTTTAGACATGAATCATCCTATGGAACACCAGTTCGGAAACACAGAATGTGGTATTTATTCTCTGTATTTTATTATAAGTTTATTGGAAGATAAGCACGATCTATCTTACTTCAAAAAGACCAGGATCCCCGACAAGAAAATACAAAAGTTTAGAAAAGTTTATTTCAATACTTCGTTGTAAGTAAATATTCAAATTTCATCATATATAATATAGTTGTATACGATGACGTCAATTCTCGACAAAATAAACGAAAACAAAGGTCTTCAGGATTTTGTAAGCACCACCAACGTGGAAATGTTGTGGCATATTATTATTCAAAATAAATCGTTTAGTGAAAGTGTGCAGCAACAGACTGCTCAAGATATTGGAAGTCTTCGGCCTTATTTCATTTCATTCATGCAAACTTTTGTAGCAAAAAACATAAATAACATTGTGGTTCCTTTGATTGATTTAAACAAAACATTTATAGCGGAGTTTATTCATAGTTTTAAGGAAGACTCGCCACATCGCCCCGCCAGACTAGATCTATCTGATAACACACCTATAGAGAAAAACGTGATAACAATAGAAGAGCTGAAAAACGAGAGATTAAACAAGTTTGAAAATGAGTATGAAGAGATGCAAAACGATTTTAATATGTATAGACAATCTGATGCTCCTAGTGACGTTACTTTTAAAGATGAGACTAAAGAAGAGACACCTCTCAACAACGAAATCATACAGGATGTCATCAGTGAGAAAATTCAGTCTAGAACGGATGAAGAAAGTGGTTTTTTAAACAATGCAACCATGGACGATGAGACGGTTAGAAGTTGGTTGAACCTCAATAATACTAGTGCACAGGAGAGCCCCAAATCTATTAACAAAAACGTTTCTTTTTCCGTTGAAGAGACTGCAATAGAAAACAAGGTTGTTTCTCCTTTAATGCAATTTGAAGACATTGAAACTGTTCCCATTATTCCAATAAGTCCGAGTTCTTCGAACACTAATTTACATAACTTCGAATCTCCGCGAGAAAACTCAAAGTATGACGACCAAATCCATATTTTGGAAATGAAATTAAAACTGATAGAAGATCAAATGACCAGTTTTAGCAACGATATGAAACTTTTGATGGGACAAGTGACTACACTTGTCAATCAAAAAAAAGAGACAACTAAAGATAGTGATACGTCTACAAATAATACCACGGACAATATAGATAGTGGAGAAAACAGTGCTTAATTATTTTACACTCTTGAATATTTAATTTTAGTCAAGAATGGGATACGAAGCTTGCATTAACATGCCACATTGTCCAGCACCATTATTAAAACCATCTCCGCGGCCCAAACGAATATATCCATTATCCCCCCAAGCAGAAGACCATGAGTTCTTTACTAAATAATAATCAACTCCATCCTGAGATCCATATCCTACTACAAGAACGCCATGGTCCAATTTAGTGCCACAACCTCCAGTAAATACACCAGACTTGTATAGCTGGAAATCCTTTTGGTCCGCTTGAATCGCAATGGAAAC
>CEQL01008414.1_pt1 | contig 11835 bp, 13 predicted proteins | sample 356281 | NCBI WGS metagenome assembly CEQL01 (sample SAMEA2621203, study PRJEB7988) | marine metagenome | biome: marine biome (ENVO:00000447); feature: surface water layer (ENVO:00002042); material: "saline water (ENVO:00002010), including plankton (ENVO:xxxxxxxx)" | depth 5 m
TGAACTATGGCTTTAGCCTCTTTTTTATTCACATAAATATCTTGATGGAATCTCCATTCTGATGAGGGTTTTTCTTTTTTTTTATCATAAATACCTTTTAGAGATACGAAGACAATATCTTTGAGTTTTAGAGATGAATACTTTCTTCCTGATGGGGTTATATAAAATCCATCTACTCCTTTCTCTTTTGCTCTTAAAGAAATATTTCCTGATCTTAGGGCGGATAAATTAGTTAAATTTAATTTTTTGGAATATTTTATTACTTCAGCTTTAAGTTTACTCACTATAACAAATTATCTTTAAAGAAATTAATATAATTTTTCTCATTTAAATAATCCTTTTAATCCTTTTTCTGAAGCTTCACAAATTCCTTTTTCTGTAATTAAACCAGTGACTAGTTTAGCAGGTGTTACATCAAAGGCTAGGTTTAAAGACTTACTTTTTTGTGGGTAAATTCTTAGTTTTTTAATTTCATTATTTTCGTCAATTCCTTCAATATGTGATAACTCGTCCGAGTTTCTCTCTTCGATAGGAATTTGTTTATGATCTTTAATGCTCCAGTCTATCGTTGAACTTGGTAAAGCGACATAGAAAGGAACATTGTTATCTTTTGCAGATAATGCCTTTAAGTAAGTTCCAATTTTATTACATACATCACCATTTGATAAAGTTCTATCGGTACCAACAATACACATATCAACTTGCCCTCTTTGCATTAAAATACCACCAGCGTTATCGGTTATTACAGTATTTGATATGCCCTCTTCATTTAATTCATATGAAGTTAAGTTAGCACCTTGGTTTCGAGGTCTTGTTTCATCAACCCAAACATGAACTTTTATTCCTTTTTGATGAGCATGATAAATTGGAGATGTAGCTGTTCCCCAGTCTATGGTTGCTAACCACCCAGCATTACAATGAGTTAAGATATTTATTGTATCTTTTTTTTTATTTGAAATTTCCTCAATTATTTTTAACCCATTAATCCCTATACGTTTACAGAAACTAATATCTTCCTCTACAATATTTTTTGCCTCATCAAGAGCTATTTTAAAAATATCTTTTTCATTAACACCAGATAATTTTTTCATCATCCTATCTACTGCCCATTTGAGATTAATCGCTGTTGGCCTAGAAGCTATTAAATCCTCACTAGATTTTTTTAAGAAGTATAAATCATTTTTCTCTGTTATTGATAAAACTAATCCATATGCAGCTGCAGCTCCTATTAATGGAGCTCCTCTTACCTCCATTGTTTTAATAGCATTAATTGCGTCTTTTACTGTTTTTAAATCTTTAATTACAAACTGATGAGGAAGTTTTGTTTGATCTATTATTTTTACAACATTATTTTCATACCAAATCGTTCTATATAATTTTGAATTTATTTTCATTTATCTAAGTTTTGTACAACTGTTTTATACAAAAGTTCTGCTCCCTTTTCATTAAAATGTTCATCGTTTAAAAAATAAAGGTCGGTAGACCAATTTTTATTTTTATTTTTATACTCGTTAAATCTTGGAATTGCGTTTATAAGTTTACATCTATTATTTGCACATATATTTTCAGCGTAATTTGACCAACTAAACTTTTCTTGGCCTAGCTCTAAAGTTTCAGCCCATGGATATATAACTAAATAAAATTCAATATTATTTTTTTTTGAAATTTCAGCTATTTGTATTAACCTTTTTTTTAAATTTTTTTTACCTAATTTGAAAGTATTTTTTTTCCAAAATCTTTTATCTAGGTCATTTTCATTTTTATATGTAAAGCTTCCTTGAATACTTTTTTTGATTTTTCTTTGATCTTGAAATTTGATATGTGAAATTTCTCTTAAATATCTAAGTTTAAAATTGATATAAGAAGAAATATTATTAATTATTTTAAAATTTCTTTTAGTAAATTTCTCTCTTTTTTTGGAATTTAAATATATATAATCAGAAGCTAGTTTTACTTCACCAGTATCTTCATTATAACTCCATCTTGTTGCCTCATCAATTACATCAGTTAAATCTAAAAACAACAATATTTTTTCTGGAAAAATTTGTTTATCAAGAATTTTTTTAAGTTTAAACAAATGTACTGATGGGCTATAAGAGCCAACTCCAAAATTATATACATTGTAATCTTTAAATTTTTCTTCAATTAATCCAGCATAAGTTTTTTCAAATTTTATACCTACGCCATAAGTAAAGGAGTCTCCGAATAAAAAGATGTTTTTTTTATTCTTCTGTTTTGGTGGACTGTTTGTTCCTATTCTAAGTCCTATTTCATCAGTTATAGTTTCAACAATTGGAAATGATTTCTTAAATCTATACTTACCTTTACAATTTTTTTTCAATTCATAATAAAATTTTTTATACTCAAAACAATTTTTATAACTAAGAATAGTATTACTCATTAAAAAATCAAAAAAAGCTATAAAAAATAAAAATAAAAATATTGAAAGAAAATAAAAGATTGTTTTCTTCATTAAATTTTTTTTAGTACTCTACCTGCAATATTATTTAATTTTTTAATTGTTTTTTTTGTTCTTAATTTAGGATCAGTTATGATAGAAACATCCAAACAATTGTTAGCCGGATCTTTTTCCACAGAAAAACTTTTATAAGTTTTAATTATTTTTTTAATCATATTTTGAGCATTGGATGCATTTTTCATTAAAGTTTCTATAACCATACTCACATCAACTTCATCATGATCTGGGTGCCAACAATCATAATCTGTTACCATTGCAATAGTGCAATACCTAATTTCAGCCTCCCTAGCTAATTTAGCTTCTGGCATATTTGTCATACCTATGACATCTGCTTTCCAAGATCTATAAAGATTTGACTCGGCATAAGTTGAAAATTGAGGACCCTCCATAACAATGTAAGTTCCACCCACTTGATATTCTATTTGCAACTCTTTTAGTGCTTGTTCGCAACATTTAGATAAACCAGGACTCGTGGGTTTTGCCATTGACACATGAGCAACGATTTCTTCATCAAAAAAAGTTTTAACTCTTGAGAAAGTTCTATCAATAAATTGATCAACAATTACAAATTTACCTGGTTCAAGATTTTCTTTTAAAGATCCAACGGCAGAGACTGAGATTATATCTGTGACACCTAATTGTTTCAAAGCATCAATATTTGCTCTGAAATTAATATTAGTTGGGTTAATCTTATGACCTCTAGAGTGTCTAGGTATAAAACATATTTCTTCTTTTTCATACTCTGCTATTAAAATTTGATCTGAAGGTTCTCCCCATGGTGTTTTAATTTTTTTCCATCTAGTTTTTTCAAAACCTTCCATTTTATACAGACCACTACCGCCTATTATCCCAAGTTTTCTTTTTTTCATGATTTAATTATTAAAGCTTTTTTGTTAAAACTTGAAGCTAATTATGGATTTAAAAAAACATATAAGATCAATTCAAGATTATCCAAAAAAGGGGATATTATTCAGAGACATTACAACTTTAATTAAAGATGCGAATGCTTTTAAGTATACAAATGATAAAATTGTTGAAATAGCAAAAAAAATAGAATTTGATAAAGTTGCGGCTATAGAGTCTAGAGGTTTTGTTTTTGCATCCACTGTGTCCTATAAACTAAATAAACCTTTTATACTTTTGAGAAAAAAAAATAAACTTCCTGCCGAAACACACTCTATAGATTTTGAACTAGAATACGGTAAAGCTACCATAGAGGTTCACAAAGACTCTATTGAAAAAAATGAGAAGATTTTAATTATTGATGATTTAATTGCTACGGGAGGTACAGCTGAAGCAGCTGCTAAACTTATTGAAATTTCAGGTGGAAAAGTAGCAAGTTTTATATTTGTTATTAATCTTTTTGATTTACCTGGAAACGCTCTTTTAAAAAGTAAGGGATATAAAACTGAGAGCTTAATTGAATTTCCAGGACATTAAATTTCTTTATTTTTCCATGTAGAAGGTGTTAATTCATTGTCTATCTCTATATTTATATTATAGTCAAAAGGTCGTGTACCTCTTTTTTTTATGTACTCAAAAGTTTTTTTTATTCCTTCTTGTAAAGATACGGTAGTTTTATAATTTAAAAGTGTCCTAGCTTTATCCGCAGAACATGTTGCATGTTTTACTTCTTGAGGTCTATCTTTTTTGTGAATTGGCTGAAGGTTGACTCCAGTTAAATTTGAACAAATTTCTGCTATTTTATTTATCGTTACAAATTCCTCATCAGGTCCAATATTAATTGTTTGTTTATTTAAATTTTTTTGATCAAGCATTGGTATTAAACAACTTAGACAATCATCAATGTAAGAAAAACATCTTGTCTGCTTACCATCACCATAAATAACAGGCGCTTTTCCTTGCATCATTCTATTTATCATAATGGAAACTACATTTCTAAATGGATCATCATATTTTTGTCTTGGTCCAATAATATTATGTGGAACGGCTATAACCCATTCTATATTATTTAGATCACATAAATTTTTTAAAACTTCCTCTGAAGCAACTTTGGAAATAGCGTAAGGATCAACTGGTGCAGGTTTCATATCTTCTGTAAAAGGAGTTTGCTGTCCTCCATATCTCGCCATAGATGAACAAAATATTATTCTTTTTACTTTTTGATTTACGGCAGCAGAAAATATTGCAACAGATGCTAAATAGTTATTCTTTGTAATTTCAAAAGGTGAAAAAACTGAAAGTCCTTCATGAGCTGTAGCTGCGCAATGATAAACAACATCTATGCCTTTCATTATTGATTGTACTTTATCAAAATCACAACAGTCACCCTTATGAAACTCTATATTTTTGGGAACGTTATCTTCATAACCTCCTAGCATGTTATCAATGCCTACTACTTTATGACCCATACTAACTAATTTTTCAGCAAGATGTGATCCTAGAAAACCTGCAACACCAGTAACAAAAATCTTTTTTTTCATAAAGGACATTAAAAATTTATATATAAAACTTTAATTTAATCAATTATTTTTTATCTTAGGTCTGTACCATGATTTATTTCCAATTATAGAATTAAGTAATCCTGAAAAGCGTTGGAAATAAATTTTTTTTTTACTACTATTAAATAATAAACTATAAAAAATCATTTTAACTAAAGATGAAAAAAATTTTTTACTTATAGTAATCAAGGCAAAAAAATAACCAAAATGTTTTTTATTATAATAAAAAGTCGACCACATCCAGTGCCAATTTCTAGATAATTCCATTTCAAAGTTCATTTCTTCATTATGAGAACTCCCACCCTTATGGCTAATTATAACTTTTTTATCTAAATAAATTTTTTTATTATTTTTTTTGAGCCTTTTGCATAAATCAATTTCTTCGAGATAGATGAAAAAATTTTCATCGAAAAAACCAATTTTTTCAAATTGATCCATATTCAAAAACATTGCAAATCCCTTTAAGGTATTTACTTCAAAAACTTGACTCTTGTTTTTGTGAAGATCAATTTCACTAAATTCATCTTGTTTTGCTGGTCCAATTATTGCAAAATCAGGAAAGTTATTAGCAGTTATTAAAAATTGATTTAATGTATCATTTTTTAAAATAGCGTCAGGATTTAAAATTAATGCGAATTTACTCTTAACTTTTGACAAACCAAAATTATTACCTTTTGCATATCCAAGATTTTGGCCTGTAAGAAAACATTGAACGTTTATATATTTTTTTTCAAGATCTTTTTTCAACGAAGCTTTATTTGAATTTTCAATTACTAATATCTTTGTTTCTTGATTAATTGAGTCTAAACAGTGATAGATTATATCTTCACTATTAAAAGTATTGATAACTACAGTTATTTTATCGTAACTCATATGTATTATAAATTATTGATTTAAATAAACATCTATCTTATTACATTATATATAAATGTGTCTCAAAGTTAAATTTTAATGAAAAAAATTATTGTTACTGGTGGTAATGGCTTTATTGGAAGCAACCTTGTTGATCTTCTTATTAATAAAAAATATTTTGTTATAAATATTGATAAAAACAAATATTCAAATGGCTCCTATTTATTAAAAAATACTAAAAAAAAAAATTATAAATTTTTTAAACTTGATATTAAAAATAAGAGTATTTTTAAAATTTTAGATAAGTATAAACCAAATGCTATTTTTAATCTGGCGGCTGAAACTCATGTCGATAGATCTATAGAAAAGCCTGAAGATTTTATTAACTCAAATATATTTGGAACTTTTAATATTTTAGAACAAATAAGAAAGTATAGAAAAAAGTACAATAAAAATTTAAGGTTAGTACATATTTCAACAGATGAAGTGTACGGAGATTTAAAAAAAAATGGAAGATCCAATGAGCTAGATTCTTACAATCCTAGTTCTCCGTATTCAGCAAGCAAGGCTAGCGCAGATCATTTAATAAAATCTTATGTAAGAACTTATAAAATAGATGCTGTAATATCAAATTGCTGTAATAATTATGGCCCTGGTCAGTTTCCAGAAAAATTTATACCTACACTCATTTATAATATTTTGAATAATCATTACCTTCCAATTTATGGAAAAGGATTAAATTCAAGAGAATGGATTTATGTAAAAGACCATTGCAGTGGTTTATTAACAATTTTAAAAAAAGGTATTACTGGAGAAAGTTATAATATAGGGACTAATTATAATGTAAATAATCTTAATTTAACCAAACTTTTAATGAAAATTATCAAAAATAAGAAAATTAAAATTGGTAGCAATGTGAAAATAAAATTTGTCAAAGACCGTCCAGGTCATGATTTTAGATATGCTTTAAACAGTAATAAAATTAGAAAAAAATTAAAATGGAAGCCTAAAAAAAATTTTAAAACAGGCTTAGAGGAGACGATTGATTGGTATATTAAAAATTATAAGTTTTTTAAATATTTTTCTAAAAAAAAATTTTTTAAAAGATTGGGATTAGAAACGTGATTAAAAAAGGCATCATACTAGCTGGTGGATTAGGGACAAGAATGAGCCCATTAACTAAAGCTATAAATAAACAGCTGTTACCTATTTACGATAAACCTTTAATTTATTATCCCTTGTCAGTTTTAATGTTAGCTGGAATAAAAAATATTTTAATTGTAGTTAATAAAGGTCACGTAAAACAATTTAAAAATATTTTATCTGACGGAAGTAGATTTGGAATTAAAATTAATTATGTAGAGCAAAAAAAACCTAAAGGTCTACCTGATGCTTTTATTCTTGGTGATAAATTTATTGGAAAAGATAAAGTTGCTCTTATATTGGGTGATAATTTTTTTTATGGCCAAAGTCTCACTGTAAAATTAAAAAACTGTATTAAATTAAATTCAGGATGTAAGATTTTAGTTCATCCTGTAAATAAGCCTGAACTTTATGGAGTTGCAGTAGTTAATAAAAAAAATAAGATTTTATCTATAAAAGAAAAACCCAAAAAAACTAAATCAAATTTAGCGGTAACTGGAATATATTTTTTTGATAACAATGTAGTAAAATACAGTAAGACGCTCAAACCATCAAAAAGGAATGAACTTGAAATAGTTGATCTTTTAAATAAATATAAAAAAAAAAATAAGCTGAATGCAGAATTTTTAGGAAGAGGTGGAGCTTGGTTAGATACAGGCTCGATTGATGATTTCTATAACACATCTGCATTTGTTTCTGCGATGGAAAATCGTCAAGGCCTTAAAATCGCTTGTCTAGAAGAAATTGCATTAAATTATAAATGGATTGATAAAAAAGATATAAGAACAGCAATTAATTTTTATGGAAATTGTTCCTACTCAAATTATTTAAAAAATCTAATTTAATTAATGTCAAAAAAAATACTTGTTACTGGTGGTGATGGAAGATTTGCAAAAGAATTAAAAAAAAATACTAATAATTATAAATTTATTTATAGAGATAAAAGTCAATTAAATATTTTATCAAGCAAATCAATAAAGGGAAATATTCAAAAATTTAAACCAAATATTCTTTTGCATTTAGCAGGTCTATCAAGACCTATGTCTGTGCATGAAAAATCGATTAGTAAAAGTATTGATTTAAATATTATAGGAACCTCTAACATAGTTAAAATCTGTAATGAGAAAAAAATTAAATTAATTTTTTTATCTACAAGTTATGTTTACCCTGGTAAAAAAGGTAATTACAAAGAAGAGGACCCATTGTTACCTTGGAATAACTATGGATGGTCAAAATTAGGAGCAGAATGTGCGGTGCAAATGTATAAAAATTCTTTAATTATCAGAGCATGTATGACGGAGAAGCCTTTCACCCATAAATATGCATTTTCAAATGTAAAATCAAATTTCATTTTTCATGATCAATTTGCTAAATTTTTAATTAAAGTAATTCCTTTAAAAGGAATAATCAATATTGGTGGTAAAAGTCAGACTATTTTTCAGTTTGCAAAAAAAAATAATAAAAAGATAAAGAAAAAAAAATCTAGAGGAGAATTACCCTTTAAAATGGATATGAATATTCAGAAATTGAAACATTTGTTAAAAAAATGAAAATAATTAAAACAAAAATAAAAGGTTTATTAATTTTAAGACATAAAAATAATATTGATCAAAGAGGAAGTTTGAGAGAAACTTTTAATAACAAGATACTCAAAAAAAACTTTATATTTGAATATTGCACTATTTCAAAAGCTAATGCTTTAAGAGGTTTTCATTTTCAACATAAATTTCAGCAAGCTAAATATGTAAGTGTTTTAAAAGGAAAAATTCTCGATTGCGTTATTGATTTAAGAAAAAATTCAAAAACTTTCGGTAAAATTTTTAAAATTGTATTATCAGAGAAAAACTGTTTAAGTCTTTATATTCCAGAGGGTTTTGCACATGCTTATTATAGTTACGAAAAATCTAACATAATCTACTACAAGCTGACAAATTATTACAAGCCAAAATTTGAAGATGGAATTAATTTACTTGATAATACTTTCAAAATTAAATGGCCTAAGAAAAAATTAAACATATCAAAGAAAGATAAAAATCTTGGTAGTTTTAAAGATTTTATTAAAAACTATAAATTTTTGTAGTCTGACAAATCTTTTCCAATTATAGGTAATTCTAAAACATTATAATTTTTAGAGAACCAATAAGATAAGAATCTTTCAGCAAGAAATCCATATATTCTTTTTTCACCATATGATTTTAAATTATTGAACCCGAATATTTTTTCACATTTTTCAAGCCAGGGAAAAACAATATTATAATAATTTTTTAGTAAATTAGCTCTGCAAATGAACATATTATGAGGATTAAACTCAGTATTATTGTACATAAAATTTTTAAAATCTAATCTATTTTCTTCATCAAGTTGGTTTACGGCCAAATCTAAATTTCCATTTCCGTGGAATAAATCAAAATGAAATTTTAACGACCTTTTTTTTTTATTAAACAATAATTGAGGTCTCATTAAAAATTCTTTCAAATGTTTTTTTATAATTTTGGAAAATTTATAATTTTGTACGGAAAATTTACTTCCTAAGACACAATCATATTTTTTTAAATTATCATCAATATTTCTAACAATAATTTTTTTAAAGTCCTCAAAGCTTATATCGGGTTTTTCCAATTCTTCTTTTGCAAAAAATTTTCTATACTGGCAAAACCCTACCCATTCTGTATCTAAATTTTGTAAGTAATTTTTCCAAATCCAGTAATGAAAAGTATACTCACCATAAAATGAGTTTTTGTTCGAAATGTTAACTCCATTTTTATCAGTCAGACAATTATCTGAGAAAGTTTCTGACCCCAAACCTACTGGTATATAAGATAATTTTCTAATAATATCTTCGTGACTTGGGTTTAAAGTTAAACAATAAATTGAGATATTATTCATAATTTTATTTTGGTAGCGAGGGGCGGATTCGAACCGCCGACCCCAGGCTTATGAGTCCTGTGCTCTAACCAACTGAGCTACCTCGCCATTAAATTTCCGCTGATTTATAATACTTATTTTTTTTCATTCAAACAAGATATTGAAAAATTAAATTTAAAAAGGGTTTCAAAATAGACCATCAAGGGCTAATTATTATTTCTATGACTTATAATTTTTACCCATACATTCAACACTTTCTTGTGAATTAATAATGTATAAATCATTAGGCCCTGCTGTTTTTTGTAAAAGAAAATAATCTACTCCAGTTTCAGCTCTTGTAACTCTCGAAAAGTTAGTGCTATATGATCTTATTTCACCTAGAAAAATTATTCTTTTATTTGTTAAATATAAAAAACCCACATCTTTAAAAATATTGTCCTCTGGGGAACCTTGGTTCCATTGAGCATGAGTTTTAAATAATAGCTTTTCACCTGTTTTTAGATTAATTTTTTTATCGTGAGTAATCTTTATCTTCTTATTTCTTATTTGTTTCTTATGATTATCTAAATCTTCAAAATAAACTAAAATAGTTAAAATATCAGAATAACTAAAATTATCTGAAGTTAAAGATTTAGCTATTTTATCTACTTCTTTTTTTTTCAATAATTTTTTATTTTTAATTATTCTATGGTATTGGTTGTTAATTTCTTCATATTCTGAATTAAAGTTAGAAATAAAAGAAGAATACTGTATTCGTCCAACAAAATTTCCTAAACCAACAAACGGAGCTAAAATCCAGAAAATAAGAATTAATCCTCCAAAAGCTTCAGCCGTCAAGAGAGGAAAAATAATCAAAAAAAAAGTTAAAAATAAGCTCCAATTAAGTCCATTTTCTTTTACTTTCACAGCTTTGCTATCTCTCTTAAACTCGTAGATTGGACTCATTTAAAGAATATCTTTTTTAAAAAATTCATTTTTTTTTCTTAAATTTTTCTGTAAATGAGCCTGCTAATATTCCTGCTGGTAATGCAACTATACCAATACTTGAAAATGCAGAAATGACAGCAAAAAGTTTTCCGAGTGCTGTAACTGGATATACGTCTCCATAACCAACAGTAGTTAATGCTGCTGCTGCCCACCAAGTGCTTCTTATAATACTACCAAAAGCTTCGGGCTGATATTCAGCCTCAAGTAGATACATAAATGTTGAAGATATCAATAATACCGTAGATGAAATTGCGATTGCAAATATTAATTCTTGTTTTCTATCAGAAATTGCATCCAAAACATTTTTTAGAGCATTAGAATATCTTCCAATTCTTATTAAACTGAATAGCCTAATTAGTCTAAATAATCTTAATAAAAATGTTTCATTAACTCCCGATAAGAATAATGGAAGAATAGCTAATAAATCTATTAAGGTCCAAAAACTTAAAATGTATTTAATTCTTCCAGTTATACCCTCGTATTTTTTAGTATAGCCACAGGTTAGTACTCTCAATAGATATTCAATAGTAAAAATAAAACCAAATAGATACTTACAATATTCAAAAAAAATTTTATTTCTTAGATAAATTTGATTTTCTGTTTCAACAATAACTATTATTGAGCTTGCAATTATCGAAAATATTAAAAATTTTTGTAAAATCGAAAAGCTTTTTTTTGTTTGACCAAAATTTAGTTGATTATGAATTGCTTTTAGCACAATTATAAACTTTCATATAATTGACCGGTTAAGGTCATTTTCGCTGCTTCTTTTGGATCTATATTTCCATTTAGTAATATTGGTGAACCGTTTGATTTTTCAAGTTGAATGGAATCTGAATTTATTGTTTCTCTCATTATTTTATCCCAAGCTAACTTTATATTTTTTTTATCTCCATCATAAAAAACTCCTTTATTTGTTACATATAAAGTACCTACAGCATCTGCTTGAAGTGATTTAGATAAACCAAACTTTCCTAAACCTCCCCTTAAATAAATGGCTGGAGCAACTTTTTTTCTTAAAAAAATTCCTCCAAAACCAAATCCACC
>CEQL01047398.1_pt1 | contig 11815 bp, 14 predicted proteins | sample 356281 | NCBI WGS metagenome assembly CEQL01 (sample SAMEA2621203, study PRJEB7988) | marine metagenome | biome: marine biome (ENVO:00000447); feature: surface water layer (ENVO:00002042); material: "saline water (ENVO:00002010), including plankton (ENVO:xxxxxxxx)" | depth 5 m
AAAAACAAAAGACAATCTGAGAAACATTTTAAAAAACAATGGAAATCCATAATATTAAGAAAAAAAGTAGATTTAGAAAATATTTGTAATGGAGTAAAATTTCTAATTGAAAGTGAGAGCATAACTGGAGAAATAATTAATATTGATGGTGGACAAAGGCTTGCATGGCGAACACCTGATATAATAAATTCTAAAGAATGAAATTAATTAAATTTAAAAAAAAGGAAAAATTTAGATATAAACGAAAAGTAATTATCAAAGATCTTACTTTAAATATTTTTGTTGGAATACATAAATTTGAAAAAAAAAAGAAGCAAAGAGTAAAGTTTAATATTGAAATTTTGACTGATCCTTATGTGTCTCCAGATAGAAGAGATTTTAATTCAATTTTAAATTATGAAGAAGTTGTAATGAAAATTGAACAACTTACATATTCAAATCACCATGAATTACTTGAAGATTTGGCAGAGAATATTTTTAATATTATATTTAAAAATAAACTTGTTAAAAAAATAAGTTTAAAATTAGAAAAACTTGATATCCTAAAAAAAACCAAATCAGTTGGTATTGAAGTATCAAAGACTAAAATATGATAAACAGCTTAGAGTTAGGAAAAAAGGTAATTAAAGATAAAATACCATTAATTCCCAAAAATCCTGGGGTATATAAAATGTTAAGTTCCACAGGTGAAATTCTTTATATTGGTAAAGCAAAAAATATACCTAACAGGCTCAAGAGTTATGTTACCGACTCAAACCTTCCAATAAGGACTGAAAGAATGTTGTCTCTAACCCATAATTTAGAGACAACTACTACAAGTAATGAAAGTGAGGCTTTATTACTTGAGGCGAACTTAATTAAAAAACATAAACCTCGCTATAATATTTTACTAAGAGACGATAAATCCTTTCCATATATATATATTGGAAATAAAGATAGATGGCCTCAACTTACTAAATTAAGAGGAAAAAAATCAAAATCAGGTTATTATTTTGGTCCATTTGCATCAATAGGTTCTGCCAATTGGACAATCAAAATTCTACAAAAAATTTTTCAACTAAGAGTTTGTGACGATACAGTTTTCAAAAACAGAGAACGTCCATGTATTCTTTATCAAATCAAAAGATGCTCTGGCCCTTGTGTTGGTCATATTCAAGAAAAAGATTATTTATCTACCGTGAATGATGCAATAGATTTTATTTCTGGTAAATCAAGACGAATTCAAAAGAACCTGTCTAAAGAAATGGAATCAGCAAGCAAAGAACTAGATTATGAAAAAGCAGCTATCGCTAGAGATAGAATAAAAGCTTTAACTCAAATACAAACCTCACAAAAAATAAATCAAACCAACCTAAATGAAGCAGATGTAATAAGCATCTATAAAGAAACTGGAAAAACTTGTATTCAAGTTTTCTTTTTTAGATCTAAACAAAATTGGGGTAATCAAGCATTTTACCCTAAACATGATGCAGATGATACTGTGGAAGAAATTCTATCATCTTTTTTAACTCAGTTTTATGAAAATAAAGCTATCCCTGCTCTAATCCTTACAAATATAGAAACAAATGAAAAAAGACTTCTTGAGAAAACATTTTCCACAAAAGAAAACAAACAAATAACAATTAAAAAAGCTAAAGCAAAAAATGAATTATCTATTTCAAAGCTTGCGGAAAAGAATGCAAAACAAGCTTTAAAACAAAAACTCATTCAGTCTGATACCAATAATAATTTAATCGAGACACTTGCTGCTAAATTTCAACTAAACAGCAGTATAGATCTCATAGAAGTTTACGATAACAGTCACATTCAGGGAACTGATTCGATTGGAGCTCTAATATGTTTTAGTAATGAGGGTTTTGTAAAAAAAAGATACAGAAAATTTAATATAAAAGATGAGAAAGTAAAAAACGATGATTATGGGATGATGCGGGAAGTTTTGTTTAGAAGATTCTCTAAAGCAGTGAAAGAGAAATCAGGCTCTTTATCACTTCCAGATTTAATTTTGATTGACGGAGGAAAAGGACAATATTCAGTAAGTAGAGAAGTTTTGAATGAACTTGGTTTACACGACTTGCCAATATTAGCTGTAGCGAAAGGTAAAAAAAGAAACGCTGGTGAAGAGAAAATTTATCACAAAAATAAAGAGTTTATCTTGAACAAAAATGACTCTCTTTTATTTTTTATTCAAAGACTTAGAGACGAAGCGCATAGATTTGCAATCAGCACTCATAGAGCAAAAAGAAAGAAAAATTTGAGCAAATCTCTTTTAGATCAAATACAAGGTATCGGGAAACAAAGAAAGAGAGCTTTATTAAACCATTTTGGATCGGCAAGAGCTGTTGAGTCAGCAAGTCTAGAAGATCTAAAAGCTATTGAAGGAATAGAAGACAGTATAGCAAATAAAATATATAATTATTTTCACGAATAAAATATGAAACTTAAAATACCAAATATTCTCACTATTGGTCGTATAATAATTGTTCCGATTTTTGTTCTTACTTTTTTTATACCGGGCTTTTTTGGTGACCTTATTCCTTTCTTTTTATTCGCTTTAGCTAGTTTTACTGATTATCTTGATGGTCTTTTAGCTAGAATGTTTAAAGAAGAATCAAAATTAGGAGAGCTTCTAGACCCTATTGCTGATAAAATACTTGTTGCTGCCGCTTTAATTTTATTAGTAATGAATGGAACAATTAAAAATTATGAAGTGATTGCTGCAATAATTATTCTTACAAGGGAAATTCTTATATCTGGCCTAAGAGAATTTTTAGCTAAAGGTCAAATTAGCATGCAAGTAACTGGTCTTTCAAAGCTGAAAACATTTATTCAAATGATCTCAATCGCAATATTATTAACTGGTGAAAGTGGAAATAAATTGATCAATTTTCAAGACTATAACGCCCAGACTATAGGTATAATTCTTTTATGGCTTTCTGCATTTTTAACTCTTTATACTGGTTATGACTATTTAATAAAAGGTATAGATCACGCTATTGATCAAGATAAGAGAGAATAAAAATGACTTTGTCAGATAAAAATTTAAGAGAGAAAGAATTTCATAACAGACTTCAATCAAATACTAAAGGAAGGTTCGAAAATATTTTCTATAAGGCAATTTTTAATGCCTGGGAAGATTTTTATAGTTTTTTAAACATAAATGCTAGAAATTCAGAAATATTAGATTATGGATGTGGTGTAGGGCCAGTTATAGAAAAAGTCATCAAATATAATCCAAAAAAAATAACTGGAATTGATATTTCCGACATATCAATTTCTAAAGCAAAAGAGAAATTCATAAACTCAGGATCAAAAGTAGAACTATTTGTTGATAATTGTGAAAGCACAACATTTAGCAACGATAAATTTGATATAGTTTATGGTCTAGGTATTCTTCATCACCTTCAATTTTCAAAATGTATAAATGAAATTTCGAGAATATTAAAACCTGGTGGTACATTGTTATTTATTGAACCTTTGGGTACTAATCCTTTAATAAATCTTTATCGATTGCTTACACCCAAGTCTAGATCTAAAGATGAACATCCTTTATTATTTAGAGATTTTAAAAAGATTAAAGAAAAGTTTAAAAATTTTAACGTCAAATACTATGGGTTTTTAACATTAGTTTTTTTTCCACTATATAAATCTAATAAGTCTGAAATTTTTAAGATACTCGTAAAAATGGACCAGTTACTTTTTAAAATCAAAATTTTTAAATATTTTGCCTGGTCTGTACTAATTACTGCTAAAAAAAATTAGGCTGCAGATTTTTTTCTTACTAAATTTTGGTACGATACGTTTAGATCTGTAATCATTTTACAAACTTCAAAAGAATGGTCAGATATTTTCGAAACCGGGGTTACTTCAGCTGCTGTGCCTGTTAAAAAGCACCCTACAAATTCTTTAATATCCTCGGGTTTAATTTTTCTCTCAATAACTTTTATACCTTTTGACTTAGCAATTTTGATTACTTCTCTTCTTGTAATTCCATCTAAAAATGAGTCAGGAATTGGTGTGTGTAATTCTCCTTTTTTGTTTTTGAAAAATATATTCGCTCCTGTAGCCTCTGCAATATTTCCTTCATGATCAAGCATTAATGAGTCGGTAAATCCTTTAGCCTCTGCCTCATGTTTTGACAAAGTGCAAATCATATAAAGCCCTGATGCTTTTGTATCCCAAGGTATTGTGTTGGGAGCAGGTCTCCTCCAATTAGAAATGTTTAATTTTATTCCTTTTAATTTAAGCTTAGGATCGAAATACGATCCCCATTCCCAAGTTGCAATTGCAACATGAATTTTATTTTTTTGCGCAGATATGGCCATCATTTCACTACCTCTCCATATTAAGGGTCTTACATATCCATTTTGAACCTTTTGGACATTAACAATACTTTTACTAGCTTCATTAATTTCAAATTTAGTGTAAGGAACGTTAATCCCCATTCTTTTAGCAGAATGAAAAAGTCTTTCAGTATGTTCTTCCAGTTTAAAAATCTCACCATCATACACTCTTTCACCCTCAAATACGCAGCTTGCGTAATGCAGCCCATGATTTAAAATATGTATATTTGCATCGGCCCAATTAACAGTTTTTCCGTTAAACCAGATTTTTCCCGATCGTTTGTCGTAAGGTACACTTTCCATTAAATGTAAATATATAGATTTTTTATATTTAAAAAAGTATATTCATTATCAGGATAAGTCAATATAACTTACCATTATGAAAGATTTACTTTACCTTAAAGATGAACAAATCAAAGAGTTTATTCAATTACTCTACTATGCTTATAGAGAAACATTTTCTGATCCAAAAGATATTTTATCGAAAAAATTTTTTGGACCAGCTCACTTAAGAGCGTTAAATTTAATTGAAAGAAATCCTGGTATAAACTTAGGAGAGTTAATTTTCAGATTAAAAGTTACTAAACAAAGTTTAAATAGAGTTTTAAGAGATCTTATAAATTCAAAAATGATTAAACAGATTCAAGATGAAACTGATACAAGAAAGAAAAATCTATTTTTAGATAAAGAGGGAAAAGCTTTTTTTGAAACAGTTTATAGCACTCAGAAAAAAAGGATATTTAATGCATTGAAAAATTCTAACTCTGACTCAGTAATTAAATTTAAGGATGTTTTGAAGAAAATTATAGATGGAAAATAATAAAAATCATATTCTCGTAGTAGATGATGATGACAGAATACGTAATCTTTTAAAAGACTACTTATCTGATAACAAATACATTGTTTCTACAGCCGAGAATGCGGATCAAGCAAAAGAAAAATTACAATTCATTAAGTTCGATATAATTATACTAGATGTAATGATGCCAGGTCAAAATGGATATGATCTAACTAAAGAAATTAAAAAAAAAATCAAAGTTCCTGTGATATTATTAACTGCTAAAGGTGAAGTTGATAATAGAATTAAAGGATTAGAGCTTGGTGCTGATGATTATATTGGAAAACCTTTTGAGCCAAAAGAACTATTACTGAGAATAAAAAATATCATTGATAAAAATATTAAAATTGACTTTGTAAATAAACATAATGTAGGAAATGCTGTAATTGATTTAAATAAAATGACAATTTTATTGAATGGTAAATCTAAAAAAATTAATAATTCAGAGAAAAAAATTTTAGTTGAAATGCTTACAAATCCAGGAATTACTTTCTCGAGAGAGGAAATTGGAAAAGTTTCTGGAATAAGTCAAGAAAGATCAATTGACGTAATGATAACTAGACTTAGACAAAAACTAGAAATTAATCCAAAAAATCCAAAATATCTTCAAACTATAAGAGGCTCTGGCTATGTTCTCTGGATTGAATAGATTTTTAAAATATATTTTACCTAAGAGACTTTTTTACAGAGCTTTGATAATAGTCGCTGCTCCAACAATTATCCTCCAAATAATAATTACAATAGTTTTTTACGATAGTGTATGGATAAAGGCTAACAAGAATATTACTAGATCACTTGTAGCACAACTGAAAACAATAGAAGAAGTTTATCAAAATGATAACAAAAATTTAGATTTTTTTACAGACAGTTATAAAAATAATTTTAATTTTGAAATTGGAATAAATCAAGAAATCTTTCCTGAAAATAGCGGGGAGAGAAGATTTAGTCCTATGGATAGATCGTTAAGGAGAGAATTAAAATCAATTTTTGGAAATAATAATTATTGGTTTAATACTTCTAAGTTTAAAAATGCAGTTGAAATCAAAATACGATCAGGAAATGAAGTGATTGAGTTTTTAGTTCCTAAGGAAATGGTCTCTGCGTCATCAGTACGATTGTTTTTATTGTGGACAACATTGCCATCATTAATTTTAGTCATTATTGCTTTAATTTTTCTAAAAAACCAAACCAAACCACTTGTAAAACTTGCAAAAGCTGCTGAAAGATTTGGAAAAGGTGATTACGTTAATGACTTTCATGCATCTGGTTCACAAGAAATAAGAAAAGCTGCTTTTGAATTTGATCGTATGGCAAAAAGAATTAATCGACATCTTAATCAGAGGGCAGAAATGCTTTCTGGTATCAGTCATGATTTAAGAACTCCACTAACTCGACTTAAATTACAACTCGCAATGTTAAAACAAAAAGAAATTTCACAAAAAATGTCAAAAGATATTGACGAAATGGAAAAAATGTTAAACGATTATTTACAATTTGCTAAAACTCAAGCTCAGGAAAGTACTGTCAAAATAAATTTAAATAGTCTTTTAAATTCCATTAAAGTTAATTTCAATAATGATAAACTATTCATAAATGAAAATAATACGAAAATAGAATTAAATGGAAGACCGATAGCTTTAAGAAGATCTTTTGAAAACATAATACAAAACGGTTTAACTTATGGAAATTCAGTGAATGTTAATACACAAAAAGGGACTAATAGGGTTTTTATTTCTGTAGAAGATGATGGTCCGGGAATTCCAGAAGATCAATACAAAAACGTTTTCAAACCGTTTTTTAGATTAGATAAAAGTAGAAGTCTAAATCAGTCTGGTGTTGGGTTAGGTTTGGCTATTGTTGAGGATATAATTAATTCTCATGGTGGTAATATTCAGCTTGGTAAAAGTAAGTATAAAGGACTACTTGTTAAAATTTCTTTACCTTTTTAGTTTTTTATTTTTTAGTAATTTTTTGATAGTAAGATCTTGTTTTTGAACAATTTTTTTCAAAACCTCAAACTCCTCTCGTGTTACAAGTTCAAGTTTACTGATTATTTTATCTTTTTTAAATTTTAAATCTGTAGAAATTTCTTTTTTAATATCTTTTGACGTTAAAATACCATTTTCAATAAGGTTGGCTAAAGACTTTAAAATTTTTTCTGAATTAGACATAGCTTATCTTATTTTATGGCCATCCCAATTTCAAATATGTTATAAGATCTCATGTATACTCATAATCTAGACCCAGTTTTATTTGATTTAGGGTTTATTATTGTCAGATGGTATTCTTTGGCATATGTTTTTGGAATTATTTTAGGATGGTGGTTTGGAAAAAGAATAATAAATCATATTTTAAAGAATAATCAATTAAAATTTAATTTAAAAGATTTTGATGATTTAATTACATATTTAATAGTATCAATCATTATTGGAGGACGTTTAGGTTATATAGTTTTTTATAATCCAGGATACTTCATTTCTAATCCATTAAATATTATTAAAGTCTGGGAAGGAGGGATGTCTTTTCATGGAGGGTTAATTGGAGTAATTATCGGTACATATTTATTTTCTATTAAAAGAAAAGTTGCAATTTTTTTTTTACTAGATGTTATCGCGTGTGTTGCACCAATAGGTATTTTTTTAGGACGTATAGCTAATTTTATTAATGGTGAGCTAGTGGGTAAAGTAAGTTATTTTTCATGGAGTGTAATTTTTCCGAACGTGGATATGTTGCCAAGACATCCATCTCAATTGTATGAAGCTTTATTAGAGGGAGTAATTTTGTTCATGGTGTTGAATACATTAATTTTTCGACAGCAATATAAAGTTGGAACTTGCTCGTACTTATTTTTAATTTTATACGGAGTTTTTAGAATATTTTCAGAAATTTTCAGAGAGCCGGATAAACATTTGGGTTACCTATTTAATTTATTTAGTATGGGAACAGTGCTTAGCTTTTTTATGATTTTAGCTGGTATAACTATCATAACTCTTTCAAAAAAGAATGAAAACTGATTTAAAATTTTTTAAAAATTCAAAAACTTTACCCGTTGATATTTTTTTAAATAATGTTTTGTATGATTTGAAGTTTGGTTACTACTCCTCTAAACAGCCATTTGGTTTAAGAGGTGATTTTATTACATCACCAAAAATTTCAAATCTATTCTCAGAAATGATTGCTATTTGGATTGTTAGTTCGTGGGAATTATTTGGAAAGCCAAAAAATATATCTATTGTTGAACTTGGACCTGGTGATGGTAGTTTGGCCAAAGTGCTTTTAAATTCTTTTAGAAAATTTCCTAAATTTAATTCTGCTAAAAGATTTTTTTTGTATGAAAAAAGTAACTATCTTAAAAAAAAACAAAAAAAAATTTTTTCACAAAAAAAAGATGTGAAATGGATAAATAATTTAAATAATATAAAAAAGGGTCCGGTAATTTTTTTTGGGAATGAATTTTTTGACGCTATCCCTATCAAACAATTCAAAAAAATAAATGGTAATTTACAGGAAAAAAATTACTCAATTAATAAATATTTTAGAATTAAAGAAGTTTTCAAAAAAGCTAATAACTCAGATAAAAAGATCATTAATTCTTTTAAATCTTTGAAGAAATTAAATTTTGTAGAATTACCAAAATTTGGGTTAAGAGAATTAAAAACGATAACAAAAAAAATTACTAATTTAAATGGATGTATTTTAATTATTGACTATGGATATCTAAACTCAAATAATCAAAACACCCTACAATCTGTTAAAAAACATAAAAAAAATATTTTGTTAAAAAATTTAGGTAAAGCTGACATTACTTCTCATGTAAATTTTGCTCTTTTAAATGAATTTTTTTTAAAAAATGGATTAAAAACAAAAAATATAATAACTCAAAAAGAATTTTTAGAAAACATGGGTATTCTTAAAAGAGCAAATATTATTTCAAAAAAAATGAAATTTAGAGAACAATCAAACCTATACTTAAGATTAAAAAGATTATTAAGTCCCCAATATATGGGCAGTTTATTTAAAGTGATGTTAGCTTTTAAATTTAAAAAAAGTAATTTTGTAGGATTTTCTTAATGTACTATTCAAAGAATTTAAAAAGAATTAAAAAAATTAATCACTGCTTTTTTTCAAGAAAAAAAGGGTTTTCTAAAGGTATTTACCGAAGCTTGAATTGCGGAAGAGGCTCAAAAGATAATAAAAAAAAAATTGGTAAAAATTTAGATTTTGTAGCCAAACAAATGGAAGTTAGACGAAGTAAATTAATACTAATGCATCAAACACATAGTAATAAAGTAATTGAAATAAAAAAACAAAATATAAAGAAAAAAATTTTTGCAGACGCTATGATAACAAAAATGCATGGTGTTGCGCTTGGAGTAGTTACTGCAGATTGTGTACCTATTATTTTATATGATGCTAAAAATGAAATTATTGGCTGTATCCATGCTGGATGGAAAGGAGCTTATTTGGATATAATTAAAAACACTATAAATAAAATCAAAAAATTAAACTCAAAAAATAAAATTTTAGCATGCGTTGGTCCTTGTATTGGTAAAAAAAGTTATGAGGTTAATTTATCATTTTATAAAAAATTTATAAGTAAATCCAATAATAATAAAAAATATTTCTTAAAGTCGAAAAATCAAAAAAAGTTATTTAATTTAAGAAAATTTGTTACTGATAAACTGCTAAAATTTAATATTAGAGTTGATCAAGTTAATAGAGATACGTTTATTGAAAGAAGTAATTTTTTTAGTTACAGGAGGTCTTGTAAATTGCAGGAAAAAGATTACGGAAGATGCATATCTGCAATTAGTATGCTTTAACTTAATTAATTTGAAAAGATGAGGAAATAAGGTATAAGTAAGTACATTTCATGAAAATTTTATCTGGAACTAGTAATTTAATATTAAGTAAAAAAATTGCTAAAGATCTAAAATTAAAATTAATTAATACAAATATTAGAAGATTCGCTGATGGTGAAATCTACATTGAAATTAATGAAAATATTAGAGGTAATAGTGTATTCGTAATTCAATCCACGTCAAATCCTGCTAATGATAATATAATGGAATTACTTCTCGTAATTGATGCATTGAAAAGATCTTCTGCAAAAACTATTACTGCAGTAATTCCCTATTTTGGCTATGCAAGGCAAGATAGAAAAGTTGCACCTAGAACGTCAATATCTGCAAAAGTTGTTGCTAATTTATTAACTAACGCTGGAGCAAATAGAATAGTAACGGTAGACTTGCACGCAGGACAAATACAAGGTTTCTTTGATATGCCGGTTGATAACTTGTTTACAACTCCTTTGTTTTCAAAATTTATTAAAAAGAAAATTAATTCAAAAAACTTAATCTGTGTCTCCCCAGATATGGGAGGAGTAGCTAGAACAAGAGCTTTGGCCACAAGACTAAAAGCTGATCTTGCTATAATAGATAAAAGAAGACCAGCTGCAGGTAAATCTGAGGTAATGAATATTATTGGAGCTGTTGGAAACAAAACTTGTATTATTGTCGATGATATTATTGATAGTGGAGGGACAATAATTAATGCCGTAGATGCTTTAAAGAAAAAAGGAGCTAAAGAGGTATATGTTTTTATCACTCACGCAGTATTAAGTGGTGAAGCAGCTAAAAAAATAAAAAATTCAAAAATAAAGAAATTAATTATCACTGATACAATTGATAATTCCAGTAAGATTAAAAATAACAATAAAATTGAGGTCTTGTCTATCTCATCATTGATGTCAGAAGCTATAAAAAGAATAGCTAATTCAAATTCAGTATCGGATTTATTTAATTAACGCTTGTTTTGATTTTAAACTTGGGTTATACACCCTTTTCAATTAATTATGAGTAATTTAAAGGCAATAAAAAGAGAAAATACTTCTTCTGGATCAAATAATAAATTAAGGGCAGAAGGATTAATACCTGCTATTTTATATGGAGGTAAAGAAGCAAATCAAAATATCTCTATTGAAAAAAACGACATAAAAAATTTAGTTAACTCGGACACATTTTTGTCGAAAGTATTAGAGATAGAAATTGATGGCAAAAAAGAAAGAGTGATTCCGAGAGATGTGGCATTCAATGTAATTTCTGAAGAACCTATCCATATTGATTTCATGAGAATAGTTTCTGGCAAAAAAATCATACTTGAAATCCCTGTTAAGTTTATAAATCATCCTGACTCACCAGGTTTAAAAAGAGGTGGTGTATTAAACATAGTAAGAAGAAAGATTGAATTAAAATGTCCTGCGGAAAATATACCAAATGAAATAATTGTTGATCTTGCGGGTACTGATATTGGCACAAGTATAAAAATTTCGTCTGTAAAGTTAGAAAATAATGTTAATCCAACTATTACTGATCGTGATTTCGTTATTGCAACAGTTGCATCTCCAACTGTAATTAAAGAACCAGAAAAACCTGCAGAGGGAGAAGCTGCAGCTGAGGGAACTGAAGGAGAAGCTACTGCTGAAGGTGCAGAAGCATCAGCTAAAGATGGTGATGGACCTAAAAAAGATGATAAGTCTAAAGAGGGTGCTGATAAAAAACCAGAAGATAAAAAACCTACTGAAAAAAAAACTGCTGAAAAGAAATAATTAATATGCTTTTACTCGTCGGATTAGGAA
>CEQL01009304.1_pt1 | contig 11811 bp, 14 predicted proteins | sample 356281 | NCBI WGS metagenome assembly CEQL01 (sample SAMEA2621203, study PRJEB7988) | marine metagenome | biome: marine biome (ENVO:00000447); feature: surface water layer (ENVO:00002042); material: "saline water (ENVO:00002010), including plankton (ENVO:xxxxxxxx)" | depth 5 m
ACTGATGCAAAAGCAGCGATTTTTGAGCTCAGCTTACAAGCTAACTCAAATGAAAGATATCCTCCATTTGAAAAACCAGTGACATAAATTCTGTCTCTATCTACAGAATAGAATTCCGAAATCCTATCTATAAGATGTGATATATATCCTACGTCATCAACATCAGTAGCCTTAGAATTAACGCCACCTAAATTCCAAATTGGAATTCCATTCGCATCACTTGATGCTTGAGGATAGACTAAAATAAATTTTTCATTATCTGAAAGGATTCTCATATCACTTATATAATTTAATTGCTCCTCAGCAGTACTACTACCTCCATGAAGATTAAATACTATTGGTGTATTTTCATTTTCATCATAGGAATCAGGTACAAACAAAATATAGTCTCTAGATAGTCCATCAAAAAAGGTAGACTGATAAAATAAACCTGTATCTCCTGATATTTCTTCATTATCATCAGAACAAGAAATAAATATTAAAAAAGCGAATAATATTTTAAATTTTTTCATAATGAGTAGTTAATAGTTTAATTTGTTTGCACTATGAGTTTAGAATACGTAAAAAATAAAATTGAGTTTTATCAAGATTTCCCGATTGAGGGTGTTGAATATATTGATCTTAACCCAATTTACAAAGATCCCAAAGCTAGAAATTTTTTAGTTGATAAGTGTATTGAAAGCATAAAAGATATTCAATACGACTATTTAGCACTTATTGAATCAAGGGGCTTTTTAATAGGGTCTATTATAGCTGATAAGTTAAATAAAGGAATAATTCTGTGTAGAAGTAAAAAAGATAGACTACCTGGAAAAATACAGACAGTTAGGCATAAGCTTGAATATGGTGAGGCAGTGATGCAGGTACAAGAGGGAGAAGGTAAAGTTCTAATTTTTGATGATGTGCTTGCAACTGGAGGTACAGCAAATGGAGCTTTTAGAGTATTAAGTAAAGGGGGATATAAACCGGTACATTCACTTTTCTTAGTAGAATTATCTCAATTTGATGTGAAATGTGATACTGAATTTAATAGTGCTATTGTACTATAAATTCAAAGGTAAGAATTCATGCTTTTTTCTATCTTAAGAAACATAGTTGATTATACAGAGACTAACTAATCTGCTTAAAAAATTCCCATATTTTATTACACCTATCTCTTAAGTTACCATTTAAACCATGATTGCCGTTTTCAACCCTTTGAAATTTTATTATATTTCCATTTTTACAATTATTATAAGTAAAAATACTATCAGAGTTAATTATTTGAACCTCTGCATTTAAGTTACAATTAAATGCTGATGCCCACGAATATGCACTTTCATGAGATGATTTGAATATATGTCCAACACTTGAAAGTCCTCCCTCATATGGAATAGTTTCATCATGAGACCCACATATCTGGTATACGGATAATGGTTTTGTTGAGGTGTTAGGGTTCTGTGCTAAAAGTAGTTGTGATGCCAAAGGAGCGATTCCTTTAAAGATATTTGTCTTCAATGCTAATTGATTTGCCATTGCAGATCCGTTAGAATTTCCAATAGCATACACTTTTTCTAAATCTAAGTTAGAATAGTTTGATAATTCAGAAACTATCAATTTTATAAACTCTACATCATTAGCATTTGAACTTTCAATACCGACACCTAAATTCCAAGATCTTTTATAGCCTTCTGGGTATATTCCAATAAATTCTCCAGAATCTACCAAATCAGATAGTATAAAACCCCTCGTGGGTAGACCTCCATTTCCATGAAGATAGAATACAATTGGATACTTTTTATTTTCAATAATATCTTTAGGGCCATGAATAATTACTTTTCTTGATATATCCTGATTATCTACTTTCTGATTTATAAAAATTTCACTTATACCAATTACTGTTATTAATGATTCAACTTGTTCTGAGTCAATTTCTTTACATGATTGACTAAATAGAATCAAAACAACTATCAAGATTTTTTTCATTCAAACAAATTTAATAGAATAATAATTTGGAAGGAAAATGCGGAGAGAGGGGGATTCGAACCCCCGGTACGCGTTATTGCGTACGACAGTTTAGCAAACTGCTGGTTTAAGCCACTCACCCACCTCTCCAAATTGATTGGCAAATATAATTACATCCTCCTCTTGATATAAATTTTTTCTATTTTTTCTATTTGTGAAAAAGGGTTAAATCAATCACTTACTTTATTTTATAAATAATCAATTTCTTAGCTTTGTTCATGGAATTCATAAAACCACTTGGAAATTTAGAATTAGTCCTAATTTTTACATTCATTTTATTTTATGTTCTGTATTTAATAAGGCTTTATAAAATCAATAAGAACCTAAGAGTTAACAAAAGGAAAGTATTTTTTAAGGTTTTAATTAGATCAATATACTTTTCTTTATTAATTATTTCATTGCTAGGCCCATCATATGGTGAAAACAAACAAGAAATTAATGTAGTTGGTAAAGACATAATGATTCTAGTTGATCTATCAGAATCAATGAATGCAAGTGATATAAAACCTACTCGTTTAGAAAAAATAAAATTTGAAATGAAAAAAATTATTGATGAATTTTCTTCAGATAGAATAGGTATAATTATGTTTTCAAGTGAAGCATTTGTTCAATGCCCAATGACATATGATAAAAATGCACTTAGTTTATTTACCGAAACTTTGAATACAGGGCTAGTTCCAAATACAGGTACAGATTTTGGACCACCCTTAGAATTATCTTTATCAAAATTAAACGATGAAAACACACAAAATAGTGACATTAATTCTAAAATAATTTTATTGATTTCAGACGGAGAAGATTTTGGTGAAGACACAGAGAATTCTTTAAATAAAATTAAAGATTCTAATATCAAATTATTCACTATTGGAGTTGGAAGTGAAGAAGGTAGTAAAATATTAATGAATAACGGAACTTTTAAAAAAGATAGTGAGGGAAAAGAAGTGATTACAAAGCTAAATCCTTCATCTTTAAAAAAAGCTGCTAACGACACGGGAGGAAGATATTTTGAAATATCTAATAGAAATAATGAAGCGGATGCCTTAATATCTCAAATAAATAGTATTGATGGTGATATAATTGAATCTAAAATTATTGACGTTAGTGGAAATAAATATTTTTATTTTCTTCTAGGTGCCTTATTTTTAATGATTATAGATTTTACTATAAATCTAAAAATAATAAGAATATGATTTTAATATTAAATATTATTTTGGTGTTCATTTTAAATGATAAAATTGATGAAATCAACAGGTTAACAAACTCTGCTGAAAAATCTTTTTTTAGCAAAAATTATGATGAATCAATTAGAAATTATAAAACTTTAATTGATTCTTTAGATTACTCAAACGAAAAAATATATTTAAATCTAGCACATTCTTATCTTCTATCTAACGATACATTAAATGCAATAGAAAATTATAATTTTGCTTCTCTAACTGAAAACAATAAAATTAAATCTATTGCCCTTCAACAACTCGGAAATATAAACGAGAAAAATAAAAAATTAGATGAAGCATTAAGCTTTTATAAAGAGTCAATAATTGCTGATAATAATAATGAGGATTCAAAATATAATTATGAATTAGTCAAAAGACGAATTGAGGAAGAGAAAAAGAAAAATCAACAAAATAATAAGAAAGACCAAAACAAAAATTCTAAAGACAATCAGAAAAAAAATCAGTCAGAAAATAAAAAACAAGATAAAGAAGGAAAAGAAGATAAGAATAATCAAAACCAAGATGAACAAAAACAAAATAAGGAAAACGAAAAGAATGAGAAGAAAAGTAAAGAAGAGTCAGTTGAAGAAAAACTAAAAAAAATAAATATGACAAAAAAGAAAGCAGAAATGATTTTAAATGCTTTAAATAATAATGAGTTTCAGTATATTCAACAACTTAAAAGAAAGCCTTCAAAAAAAACAGATAAAAGTAAACCCGACTGGTAGTGGAAAGTGCAATAAAAAATACTGACTTTAATTTTGAGAACTTAAAAAAGAAATACACAGGTAAAGTTCGAGATGTTTATCATTTTGAAGATAAGTTAGTAATGGTTGTTTCGGATAGAATAAGTGCATTTGATGTTGTATTACCTAAACCAATTCCCTTTAAAGGACAAATTTTAAATCAAATAGCAGAAAAGTTTTTAAAAATGACTGAAGATATAGTTCCAAACTGGATAATTTCAGTACCTGACCCTAATGTAACTATAGGAAAAAATTGTGATACATTTCCAGTCGAAATGGTTATTAGGGGATACTTGACTGGGCATGCATGGAGAGAGTATAATAGTGGTAAAAGAATTATCTGCGGTGTAACTATGCCTGAAGGAATGAGGGAACATGATAAATTTCCAAAACCGATTATTACACCCACTACAAAAGCCAAAATAGGTCATGACATTGATACCTCTAAAGATGAGATCATTTCAAAAAATTTAATATCAAAAGTTGAGTATGAGGAGTTAGAAAAAATTACAAGAAAACTTTTTGAAAGAGGAACTGACTTTGCAAAATCAAAAAATTTGCTACTTGTAGATACAAAGTATGAATTTGGTAAATTTGGAAATGAAATTACTCTGATTGATGAAATTCATACTCCTGACTCATCAAGGTACTTTTACTCTGAAACTTACCAAGAATTACAAGACATGGGCAAAAGCCAAAGACAATTGTCTAAAGAATTTGTTAGAGAATGGCTTATGGATAATAATTTCCAAGGAAAGGATGGCCAAAAAATTCCAAAAATGACGGATAAAATTGTAAAATCTATATCTGAAAGGTATATTGAATTATATGAAAATATTACTGGAGAAAAATTTATTAAAAGAAATACTGAAAATATGTTGAATGATATTGAATCGAATATTAAAATTGCATTATGAAATACGAAATAGAAAAAAATGATTTATACTATATCCTAACTCCAAAGGAAGAAAAGATTGATTCAGTTTTAGCACCTTCACTTAAAGCTGACCTTATTACTTATGAGGTAGAAGGAGCAAAAAATATTATCCTTGACTTAAAAAATGTAAAGTTTATGGATTCTTCTGGATTAAGTGCAATGCTAGTTGGAAATAGGACATTTAGAGAAAAAAATTCCACTTTTGTAATATGTAATGTCAGTGAACATATTGCTAAAATTCTAAAAATATCTAAACTAGATACCGTTCTTGATATTATTCCAACTCGCCAAGAGGCTATTGACTCTATTCAACTAGATGAGATAGAGAAAGGAATGAATTAGAGTTATTGTATGAATAGCTTTAATACAAAAGAAAAAAATAAACTTCACAATATTTTTCTTGTTCTCTCTGGTATATTTATAACCAATGCTATAATTGCTGAAATTCTTGGAACAAAAATTTTTGATGTCCATATCATCAAAGATTTCAGTATGTCTGTTGGTGTAATTATATGGCCCGTTGTTTTTATAACAACAGATATAATTAATGAGTATTTTGGTAAAAAAGGTGTTAAAAGAATCAGTTATTTCACTATTCTTCTTATTATTTATGTTTTCATAATAATATTCCTATCAACTAAATTAATTCCTAATTCATATTGGTTAGACGTAAATAAATTTGATGATACTGGAAACGATTTCAATATAAATTATGCATATAATACTATTTTTTTACAAAGCACAGGAATAATTATAGGTTCAATTTTTGCATTCTTAATTGCGCAATTGTTAGATGTTTTTATTTTTCAAAAGATTAAAAAAATAACCAAAGGAAAATTAATCTGGTTAAGAGCAACAGGATCTACTCTATTTTCTCAATTTATTGACAGTTTTGTTGTTTTGATCATTGCATTTTATTACTTAGCTCCTGAAGGAAAAGAGTGGTCAATAAATCAGGTATTAAATGTTGGAATTGATAATTACACCTTTAAATTTTTTGTTGCAATATCTATTACACCACTAATATATTTAGCACACTATTTAATTGATATGTACTTAGGTAAAGATTTATCAATTAAAGCCAAAGAATCTGCTCTAGAAAATTAAATTCTTATATTTACAAAGTGAAAACAGCATTCAGAATTATTTATAAAGTAGTTGGATTTATTCTTCTATTTTTTTTGTTGGGTACATTGTTTGTATATATTGAGACTGTTGCAATAGAAGAAAATATTGAATCTTTTGTTGATGAGTCTGGTATTCTTCAAAATAAATATGAAAAGAGTATAATCCCTATAATTGCATCTGCAATTATTTCATATTTAATTATTTTTCAAATCCCTTGGTTTAAAAGAAGCGAATCTTAACTATTAATAATATCATTTAATAATATTCCTGAAGCAACAGAGACGTTTAATGATTCAGCATTTCCCACTTTCTTAATTGATAACCATTCATCAACATATTTAATAAGGTTCTTACTTATACCGTGAGACTCACTTCCTAATAATATTATTCCTTTTAAGTTGTTAATTTTTTTATAATTCTTATTTTGATCAGATGAAGTTCCAAATACCTTTAAATTATTATTTTTAAAAAATGATTCTAAATCTTTATATATAACATTAACCCTAGTAAATGATCCCATACTTGACTGAATTGTTTTTGGATTATAAAAGTCTACAGTATTATTTGAACATAGTATGTTTTTTACACCAAACCAATCTGCATTTCTGATTATTGCACCAAGATTTCCAGGGTCACTAATAGAATCAAGAGCTATCGTAATTTCACCTAATTGACTTATTGAAAAATCATTTATAGATGATTTTACTACTGAAAATCCAACAACATTATTGTTAAGAGAGCTTAATTCTTTTATTTCACTTTCATTTAGAATAAATACATTTTCTTTAGGCAGGTTATTTTTTTGTTCATTAAAAGTTTTTTTTGATATAACCGTAAACTTAATATCATACTTTGATTTATTTACTTCCATAATACCCTTCAAACCTTCAACTAAGAAAAGATTTAATTCTTCTCTGGTCTTCTTATATTTGAGTGATTTAATTAATTTAATTTTTGATTTAGAAATCATATCTTGATTTTAAAATAAATTTAGTCATATTGTTTGAATACATTAAAAATATAGATGAAGAGATAACAATTTTTTTAAATAATTTATCTCATCAAAGCCTTGACAGCATTATGATATTACTTAGTAATAAGTATGTATGGATCCCTTTATATCTTTTTTTAATTTATTGGCTCTGGAAATTTGACAAAAAAAACTTCACATTAAACATAATTCTTTGTGTAACAACAGTTATAATTTCAGATTTTATTACTAGTTCAATAATGAAACCGTTTTTTGAAAGGTTAAGACCATGTAATGATCCTAGTTTAGAAGGAATAATTAATATTGTATCAGGGTGTGGCAAGAAATATAGTTTTGCCTCATCTCACGCATCAACTACGTTTTCACTTGCATCTATCTCCTTTCTTATTTCAAATAAAAAAATTAACCTGCTTTTCTTTTGGAGTATTTTAATTGGATACAGTAGAATATATCTTGGTGTGCATTTTTTCTTGGATGTTATTTTTGGGTTTTTAGTTGGGTTTTTAACTTCATTTATAATATATCGTATATCTAAAAAATTATTTTAAGATGAGACTTTTCATAGTTATATTTTTAATTACTTCATTATCCTGCTCTAAAGAGAAAAGAAATCTTCCTATTTATGGCAGATCAGAAATAAAAGAAATCAATATAGATGGAAAAATTTCATTCGATACAATAAATCATTACATCAAAAAATTTAGCTTTTACAATCAGGATAGTATTCTAATTGACAATAGTACTTTTAATAATTCAATATACGTTGCAGATTTCTTCTTTACTACCTGCCCTACCATATGTCCAGTGATGAAAAATAACATGATTAAAGTGTACAAAAGGTTTATTAATAATAAAAGAGTAAAATACTTATCTCATACTGTAAATCCTGATTATGATAATGTTTCTACTCTGAAGAAGTATTCAGATAGACTTGATGTAGACTCCAAAGTCTGGCATTTTGTAACTGGAGAAATCGATGATATATATAACACAGCAAAATTAAGTTATATGGTTTCAGCACTAAAAGATGAAAATGAACCAGGTGGCTTTCTTCATAGTGGTACCTTCCTATTAGTAGATCAAAATAGGAATATAAGGGGAATATATGATGGAACAGATGAATCAGAAGTTAACCTTCTCATAAAAGACATCGAACTTTTACTTTTGACTATGTCCTTATAATTTTTTTTATATATTTTCCTAAAATATCAAACTCTAAATTTACATAATCACCTTCATCCAAAAGCTTAAAATTTGTATTATCATATGTATGAGGAATTATAGCTACAGTAAAATTATTTTTTGAAGTATCAAAACAAGTTAAGCTAACTCCATTAATACAAATACTTCCTTTTTCAATAATTAGATCAGAAAATTTTTCAGAAAATTCAAATGTAAACAACCAACTATTCTCCTGATCTATCTTTTTTATACACTTTGCAATATCATCAACATGCCCTTGAACAATGTGTCCGTCTAATCTTCCATCAATTTTTAAGCTTCTTTCAAGGTTAATCTGAGAACCAACTTTAACAGTTGAAAAGTTAGTTTTCTTTAAACTTTCATCAATAATTGTAACACTATAGAAATTTTTATTACAATCTGTAACAGTTAAACATACACCATTATGACTTAAACTCTCATCTACTCTTAGTTCTGAACTTAAATTACTAGAAAGTGTTAATTTTATATTTTTTCCCTCTCTATCTATTTTTTCAATCTTACCAGTAGATTCTATAATTCCTGTAAACATTTTATATAATAATATTACTTTGCAAAAGTAAAAGTTAAATTTGTGTGAAAAAATTTATTCACGAAAGAAAATAGAATGGATTGCAGTAAAACAAAAATTACTATAAGTGAAATGGTACTTCCAAATCACACAAATAACTTAAATACTCTTTTTGGTGGTAAACTAATGTATTGGATGGATATGGCAGCTGGTATATGTGTTTTTAAGAATACAAAAAAAATGTCTGTGACTGCATCAGTTGATAATATATCTTTCAAATCTCCAGTATATAAAGGGGATATTGTTACAATAGACGCATTTATTACAAGAGTATTTAATACATCCATGGAAATTTACCTTCAAGCCACAACACAAAATAGAAAGACAGGGAAATCAATTATAAGCAACAATGCTTTCTTTACGTTTGTAACATTAGATGAAAAAGGCAAGCCAGTAAAGTCTATTGAGGTAGTTCCAAAATCTGATGAGGAAAAGAAACTTTATGATGGAGCTTTGAGAAGAAGACAATTAAGATTAATTCTTGCTGGAAAAATGAAACCCGAAGAGGCTGACGAATTAAAATCTATATTTGACTAAAAACCTCACTTAGTTTATTATATAAATTTATCCCCCTAAGTTCTGTATCCTTCGCAATTATACGTCCGTCAGGATCTAATAAAAAAGCACTTGGTATTTTATTAATATTATATAATAGAGCAGCTTCAGATTGATAATAATTTAAATCAGAAACGTTTATCCAAGGTAATTTATCCTGTTTTATGCCTCTTACCCAGTCTGCTCTACTTCTATCAAGTGAAACCTGATAGATTTCAAAACCTTTATCTTTAAAAAGATTATAATTATTAACAATATTAGGGTTTTCTTCTCTACATGGTCTACACCATGCTGCCCAAAAGTCTAATAATACATATTTACCTCTTAATGATGAAAGGGAAATTGGATTTCCTGTTGTATCATTTAAGATAATATCAGGAGCGATGCTTCCAACAGATACAGCTTTAAGTTTAATTAGACTACTTTCAAATTTTAGGAAATATGTATTTTCTATGAAATCATCATAGTATCTATCATAAACATTTTCCCAAAAAGAAATATGTTGATCTATAGGAAGATAACTAGAGCTAGAAGCCATTAAAACTGCAAGTGAATTTTGAACACTATTTAAATATTCTTTTAATGATATTTCAAACTGATTTTTTTTGAATGAAAGTTCTTCTCTTATACTATTAATCTTCTGAAGATCTTTATCTTCATTTGCATCAAAAAATGCTCTATTTAATTCTCTAACTTGATTTCTATAACTTATTATTCTTTCACCAATTCCTAATAAAATATCTGTATCACTTGACCCATCTATTGTTGAAGTTAGTAACGAGTTATTTGATTGAATAGAAATATTAATATCACTTTTATCTAAAATTAAATCGATGCTACTTTTACCTAAAACATCAATTCTATATAACGAAGCCTCGTCATTAAAAACAACAAATTCTATTTTATTATCTAAAAAATTACCTGATTGAATTAACTCAATAGAATAATCGGAATTAACTCTTTGTAACCTAACTTCTCCCGTAATATCTTCTCCTTCTATTTGAATATTAATACTTAATTCCTTAGAAGAATCATAAGAAGTCTCACATGCAAATAGAAACAGGAATAAAATACTATATAGAAAATTAAATTTCATAATACAAATTAAGAATATTGATAAATTTTACTTGTTCCTAAAACGTTAAAATTTATTAATTGTTTAATAACTTTTTAATAAGATTTTCTCCCTCAGCTCTAACTTTAGATAGACCCTCAATTTTTTTTCCACCAGCAGTTGAAAGAAAATTTTGACCTCCACCCGATCCATCAATATAAGTTGCAAGATCAGTAATGATTTTTCGTGCATCTAAAGTCTTATTATCAGTTACTTTTTTTGAAATAAATAATACTATAAAAGGCTTATTATCATTTTCAGCAGTTCCTAAAAATATTAAATTATCTAATTGATTATCTAACTCAAATCCAATTTGCTTAACAAACCCAATATCCTCATTTTCAAAATGGGATATTATTAAATTAGAATTACCAACTTTTTTTACTTTATCTAATATTTCTTTTTTAATATCCTTTTTTCTAGAAAAATTAAGTTTATTTATCTGATCCTCTAACCCTTTATTTTTTTTAATTAAACTTTTTACTGAATCAATAATATTAGCACTTTTTAATATCTCTTTTAAAGAGCTTAACTCATCGCTTTCTTTCATAGAAAAATTATTATATCCTAATGATGTTAATGCTTCAATTCTTCTAATACCTGATGATATTGAATTTTCAGATATTATTTTAAATAACCCTATTTCTGCAGTAGATAAAACATGAGTCCCACCACATAATTCAATAGAAAAATTTTCATCAATCGTGACTACTCTCACTTTATCACCGTATTTTTCTCCAAATAGCGCCATTGCTCCCATTTTTTTAGCATTTTTAATAGATGTATTCTCTAAAATTTCAACTGAAATATTTTCAAAAATTTTTCTATTTACAATTTCATTAATACTAAGTATTTCTTCATCCGATATTTTTGTGAAATGTGAAAAATCAAACCTTAGAATATTATCATTAACTAATGACCCTTTTTGTGTAACATGATCACCTAATACTTCTCTTAGAGCAGCATGAAGTAAATGAGTTGCTGAATGATTTTTAGAAATTAACCTTCTCTTTAAAGAATTAACTTCAAGTAAAAATTCTGATTTAGTTTCTTTTGGTAACTTTTCAGTTAAATGAATTATCAAGTCATTTTCTTTAAAAGTATTAATGACATTAATTTCCTCATTACCACTCTTTAATAAACCAGAATCACCTATTTGCCCTCCTGATTCAGCATAAAAAGGAGTTTCTTGAAACACAATATGATATTTTATTTGACCATCAATAGTTACTTGGCGATATTTTAAAATAACTGATTTACATTCTAGATTAGAATACCCAATAAAGTTTGATTGTCCGTCTTTTTTAATTATTACCCATTCATCAGA
>CEQL01026462.1_pt1 | contig 11798 bp, 10 predicted proteins | sample 356281 | NCBI WGS metagenome assembly CEQL01 (sample SAMEA2621203, study PRJEB7988) | marine metagenome | biome: marine biome (ENVO:00000447); feature: surface water layer (ENVO:00002042); material: "saline water (ENVO:00002010), including plankton (ENVO:xxxxxxxx)" | depth 5 m
GGATTTTCTTTTGGCCAGACTTGTTTTATAATTTTATTTGCTGGATCTCCACCACAGGCATGAACGACAATTAATTTTCCGTTTTTTTCTAAAGATTTAATCATCGGTTCAATTACAAATTTAACTTTTTTTTCTGCAGAAACCCTAGATCTATAGGGTTGAGACGCGATAATAATATCGTAATAATTTTTTCCATTATTCTTCTTGGGTATCACATCTTTAAGAACAAATTCTTGATCTTTTCTATAAATTACTATTACAGAAGGTTCCTTATAAGTTGGGTTCCCTGTTTTAGGATTCCGTTCTACCTGCCATTTTTTAGCTAAGAAATCTTGATTAAGCTTACGTAATTGAGTTGAGAAATCTAGGGATGAATTTCCAGTTAACTTTACGACTTTCCAATTCATTTTTTTTTGTTTGAACCTATTATTAGATTTTAAATTAGTCGACTCTACATAATTTAGATTTGATATTACAAAAACAGTATTTTTGTGTTCAACAAATCTATCAGGAAGTTTTTCTAAACCAAGTCTAACATCTTCCATACTTATCTCTTTAGTAGATATCAGCAGCGGGACATTTGGCATTTTTTGATGACATTGCCTCATCACGCTCATCAAAAGAGATCCGTCACCCATACCTGCATCAAATATCTTTAAAGCAGGATGTTTAGGTTTTGCGCTTTGAACAATTGGTTTTAAATTGTCAGCAATTTTATTTTTTTCATTAGTAGTAGTTACAAATAATAAATATTTTTGTCTATTATCAAAAAATCTGAAATTTTTTTTCATAAATGAAATTCCGCTCGAAAAATTAAAAAATATAACTTAAATTATTTCTTTCAAAATGAAAGAATAAAGTATAATTAAATACCCTTAAAAGATAAATAAAATGGCTAAAATTAAATCTGATATAGAAATAGCAAGAAAAGCAGACCTAAAACCGATTAAAAGCATACTTAAAAAATTAAATGTTCCTGATAAACCTTTTGCTTTTAGTCCAATGGGCAGACATATTGCAAAGATAAACTTCGAATATATTAATAAACTAAAAAAGAAAAAAAATGGAAAGTTAGTTTTAGTAACTGCGATCTCACCTACTCCAGCTGGTGAGGGTAAAACTACAACCTCTGTCGGTTTGTCAGATGGAATTAACAAAATTGGTAAAAAATCAATTGTTTGTCTTAGAGAGCCAAGTTTAGGACCATCTTTTGGGATGAAAGGCGGAGCTGCTGGTGGTGGATTTGCGCAAGTAGTTCCAATGGAGCAAATTAATTTACATTTTACGGGTGATTTTCACGCTATAACATCAGCTCATAATTTGTTGTCTGCGTTAATCGATAATCATATTTATTGGGGTAATAAATTAAACATTGATGAAAAAAGAATTGTTTGGAAAAGAGTTCTAGATATGAATGATAGAGCCCTAAGATTTATAAACATTAACACAAAAGGAGTAGCTCAAAATTTTATAAGAGAAGATGGATTTGATATAACAGTAGCATCAGAGGTAATGGCAATTTTTTGCTTAGCAAATGATATTAAAGATCTAGAGGATCGAATTGGAAAGATTACTATAGCTTATTCTAAAAATAATAAACCAATATTTGCAAAGGACCTCAATGCACAAGGTCCAATGACAGTCTTGTTGAAAGAGGCATTAAGACCAAATGTAACACAAACCCTAGAAAAAAATCCCGCGATTATACATGGCGGTCCTTTTGCAAATATTGCTCATGGTTGTAATTCTGTAATAGCTACAAAGACTGCATTAAAATTGTCAGAATTTGTAGTCACTGAAGCAGGATTTGGTGCAGATCTAGGAGCAGAAAAATTTTTAAATATTAAATGTAGAAAATCAAATATTACTCCAAACTGTGTAGTAATAGTAGCGACAGTAAGAGCTCTTAAGATGCATGGAGGTATAGAAAAAGAAAATTTAAAACAAGAAAATATCGATGCATTAAAAAAAGGTATGGTAAATTTAGAAAGACATATCGAGAATATAAAAAAATTTGGAATCGAACCTATAGTTGCTATCAATCATTTTATTTTAGATACTCAAAATGAAATTAAAACAATAAAAAACTTTTGCAAAGAAATTGGTATACAAGTAAGTGTTAGCACTCATTGGGCAAACGGAGGAAAAGGTGCAAAGGATTTGGCTAAAAAAGTTGTTCAAATTTGTAAAAAGTCTAAACCAAAAAATTTTAAATATTTGTATGAGGAAAAATTGCCTTTATGGAAAAAAATTGAAACTATATCAAAAGAAATTTATAGGGCGAAAGATATTACTGCCTCAGATAGTGTAAAAGAACAAATAAAAAATTTTGAAATTAGTGGCTACGGCAATTTACCAATATGTATTGCAAAAACTCAATATAGTTTTTCTGTAGATCCTAAGTTAAAGGGTGCTCCTGAAAATCATGAAATACCAATTAGAGAAGTAAGGCTCTCTTCTGGTGCAAATTTTATAGTGGTTGTTTGTGGTTCAATAATGACAATGCCAGGATTACCGAAAGTACCTGCGGCCGATAATATTAAATTAAATAAAAATGGAGAAACTGAGGGGCTATTTTAATTAAGTAAGTTATTCCAAAATCGCTCAGCTAAATTTATTCCAGATAATTTTTTGTATTGAGGTAAACCTGTGGGAGAAGTAATATTAATATCTCCTATAAGTTTTCCAGATACAAAATCTATTCCTGCAAAATAAATATTTTTTTTCAAAAGATCTTTAGCAACAACTTTGGAAATATTGAACTCTTTTTTATTAAGATTGGTTTTGATAGCCCTACCTCCTTGAGATAAGTTAGACAATATAGAATTTTTTTTTGGTACGCGCCTAATAGCTCCACATACTTTACCGTTTATAATAAAAACTCTTTTGTCTCCCTTGTTTACCTTTGGTAAAAATTTTTGCACCATTACATGACCCTTTTTATTTATAAACTTCTGAACTTGTTTAATATTAAATTTATTGTTTAAAAACAAAATATCTTTCCCTGCATAACCATCGATAGGTTTAATTACAATTTTTTTATATTTTTTATAAAAAGTAGATATATTTTTTATATCTTTTGTAAAAATAGTTGGGGGCATAAATTTTAAAAAATTGGTTGAGTAAAATTTTTCAGAAATGTTTCTTATTGATACTGGGTCATTAATGATTTTAACAAATTTCAAAATTTTTTCTAAATATAAAGTAGAATTTATATAATCCATGTTAAAAGGTGGATTTTGTCTAATTAATAAAAATTTAGATCTTTTTAAATCAATTTCAGATTGATTTATAATAGTAAAAAAGTTTTTTTTTCTATCAAACAATTTGATTAAGTGACCTTTGGCATAAACTATACCTTTTTTTATTGAAAGGTTTTTTGTCTCATACCAAAATATTTGAAAGCCTCTTTTTTGAGCCTCTAAACATAAAAGAATTGTAGTATCTGTTTGGATATTAATTTTTTTTAAGCTATCGGCCTGTACAGAAATAATTTTTTTTTTTATATTTTTCAAACTATGCAATATTAATAGATTTTTCTGCTTTTGTCTTTTGATCTAAAACTATATTTTCAATATTTTTTAGATATAATTTTTCATTATTTCCATTTTTATTATTTATATTTCTAACATCTAATCCTCTTTTACAAATATCTAAGAAAATTTTAGTCCAATCTAGCATTGTCTTTCCGTGTAACTCGGTTGATAGTCCTTTACGAGGTGCCTCAAAATAAGCATTTAAAATATGATCTAATTTCCAATCTTTGATTGCATCCAATGCCTCCTCTAAATTTCCGTAAATTAAACCCGTGTAGAAAGCTGGCGAAGCACAATGACAATCCCATTCACAAGCATCTATAGATCTTATTTCTAAATATTGTTTTAATCTTACATCAGTAAATATTGTGCTTAAATGTAACTCTAAATCTTTCTTATATGGCCCTATATTTCCGATTTTATTAATTTTATTTTCCATAAAATCTTTAAATGTATGATTATCTGCAGATAAGTAATTTTTATCTTTAACAAGAAATAATAAAGGAGTATTTAAAATAAAGTCTGTATATTTTTCATATGTCATCTCCTCAAGAAATAGTTTTGGCAATCCTCCCCTTGAGGTATTTTGCCAAACATGAGATCTGTATGATAAATAATTACTATATTTTTTTTCTTTTAAAGAAGAATTTGCGAATATTGCTATACTTAAGGGAACTAAATAAGAAATTAATTTAAATTTATTTGAAAAGTTTTTTTCATCCTTATAATCCAAATTAATTTGTGTTCCTGCAGTTTGATACATCATTTCTAAACTTAGCCTACCGTTCTTAGGCATTTCAATAGTCATAACCTTATATCTTTTTTTTGGGTTTGAAGGCACTTCTTCTAATCTTGAGACTGGATCATATCCAACAGATAATAATTCTAAATCAAATTTTTTACACGCTGATATTAATTGATCTTGAAAATTGAAAGACTCTGCGCATACTTCATGAATATTAGTTAATTTAGCTCCAGCTAATTCAATTTGATTACCAGGTTCTAAAGTTACTTGCATATCATTTAATTTGAGACCAATGAGATTTTTTTCTTCTTCAACTTTTAACCATTTAAAATTATTGTGTAAAAAATTTAGTACGTTTTCAATTTGATTATAACTTGATCTTTTCTTTGTTTTGCTATCAATTAAAAACTTTTCATTTTCGACACCAATGAATTGTTGACTTTTTTCACCTTCCTCAAAATGTTTAATAATTTTATCCTTATTATCAATTATCATATAAATAATTTAGCCAGTTTTCTAATTCTTTCATTCTAGATATTTTTTCAGAATTTTTTATTTCTTTATTAATTTTTGTAATGTGGGTATTTATTTCTTGAATATTTTTAAAAGCACCCTTATTTAAAAGACGTTCTTTTCTGAAATGAATTAAACTAATCATTTTTTCATAGGTTATTTCAGGGTGATACTGGATACCCCAAATATCTGATGTTTTTGTTTTGAAATTTAAACCCATCACATTATTGAGATTGTTAGAAGACAGTAGAATTGCATTATTTGGTATTTTAACTACTTCATCAAAGTTAAAAGCCGGAGAATTAAATTTTAATTTTTTATTAGTATATAGAGGATGTAATGAGCCATCTTTGTTGATTTCAATATCATAGGCAATACCTCTATGCGCACCTTTTGTTGATTTTTTAACTTCACCTCCAGCAACAGCAACTGCTACTTGTAGCCCCCAACAAATAGCAAAAATTTTTTTTATTTTGTTTTGACATTCTCTCATAAAACTTAATTGTCGCCTAATTTCCTCAGTATCATTATAAATATTTAAACTGCTGCCACCCCAAATTAATCCATCATAATTTTCTAGACTTTCAATAGACGAGTTTAAATTTTGATCGGATGATGGGTTGGCGATATCAATGTGTAAATTTTTTTCGTAGAAATTAATACTTTCTATAAGACTTTCAGTATGAGTGTTAATCCCAACCTCAGAAAATTCTCCATTTTCCTCTCTAGTATTTCCCTCGACTATGAGTATTCTTTTTTTATCTACCATTTAATATTAAGTATTTTATTTCTACATATTGAATCTATTAAAGCAAACATGATTGGAAAATCTTTTTTATTATAATTTTTTTTAAGAGTATTTCCAATCTCTAATGCCAGATCACTTCCTTCAGTAGTAATATTATTCATTTCAAATTTTTTAATATATGAGTATCTTTTCCTTGTTCCCAAATAGTATCCCATTAAACTGTTTCTACCTCCAGCAACACTTACATAAAGATCACCTAGGCCCGCTAAACCATATGCGGTCTCTGGTAAACCATTCATTTTTTTTGAAAAAAGTTTCATTTCCTCTAATGCTTCACGAAACAAAGTTGCTGAAGTGTTATGAAAATATTTTTTTCTAATTTTTTTCGGTAAATTTAAACCACTTAATCCCTCTGATGCACCAATCAACATCGCATAGATATTTTTTATAGCACCAAGAGCCTCAACTCCATTTATATCCTTTGATATTTCAGTCTTATAATAATTAGTTGATATTATTTTTCCAATTTTTTTTGCTTTATTAATATTTTCATTGGCAATCACAGTACTTGTTCTGATTTTATTTGCCAACCCTGCTGCAAGGCAAGGACCTTTTATTGACGTTATATCTTGTTTTGGGAATTTTCTCGATTTGAATATATAATTAATTTTTTTTGAAATTGTAATAATTTTTTTATTATGAACTGTTAATCCTTTAGTTAAAAGTATTATAGAATATTTTTTTTTATAATTTTTTAATAATTTTTCACAAACCCATTCTATTCCTTTTGAGCTTACGGCTATTACAATGTAATCAGGACTTTTGCTTAATTCTAGATCTAAAAATTTATGATCATAAAACTTTATATTTTTTGGTAAAAATGATTTTAAAGCTTTATGAAAATAATTATTCTTTAAATTTTTTATAAGTTTTGTTTCCAGATGTGTTCCAACTAAAGATACTTTATTTGAATTCTCTATACATGGTAAGGTAAAAGCTGACCCCATCGCTCCTGCTCCAATTATAAGTATTTTATTCATGTTACCTCAATGTTTTTTTAATTGCTTGATGCCATCCATTCAACAATTTTAATCTGTGTTTATGTCTCATTTTTGGTCTAAATGTTTTATCTATTCTACATTTTTTTGATATATCAGATAATGACTTATATATACCAATACCATATCCCGCCATTAGAGCTGATCCAAGTGCTGTTGTTTCGTGAACTTTTGATCTAAAAACAATTATATCTAAAATATCAGACAAAAATTCACATAACCAATTATTATTGACCATACCACCATCTATTTTTACATTTTTTATTCTTTGCCCATCTTTTCTCATTGAGTTTAACAAATCAAAAGTTTGATAAGCTACGGACTCTAGCGTTGCTCTTATTATGTCATTTCTGTTAGTATTTCTTGTCAACCCAGTAATAATTCCTCTCACATCTGGTCGCCAATACGGCGCTCCTAAACCAGTAAACGCAGGAACTAAATATATATCATTATTGCTTTTTTGATTTTTAGATATTGTTTCTGAATTCTTTGCTTTCTTAATTATTTTTAAATTGTCACGTAACCATTGTATGCTAGCACCTGCATTAAAAATTGATCCCTCTAAAGCATAGTTAGTTTTGTTATTTATTTTAAAGCAAATTGTAGTTAACAATTTATTTTTTGATCTAACAATAACATTTCCAGTGTTTGCAATGATGAATGCTCCAGTTCCATAGGTTATTTTAGTAGAGCCTTTAAATAAACAACCTTGTCCTACTGCAGCTGCTTGTTGATCACCAATTACTCCATTAATTGGATATGGATGTTTAGTAATTGACTTGTCAGTAATTCCAAAATTATCAGATGAATTTTTTACATTAGGAAGAATTTTTTTTGGTATTGAAAAAATTTTCAAAATTTGATTATCCCAACAATTTCTTTTAATATTAAATAAAATTGTTCTTGATGCATTAGTGGCATCAGTTGCATGAACTTTTCCTTTAGTCAACTTCCATATAAGATATGTATCAATAGTACCAAATAATAGTCTATTTTTTTTTAACAAAACTTTAGCTATTGGAATATTTTTAAGAACCCAATTTATTTTACTACCTGAAAAATAAGGATCTAAAACTAAACCAGTTTTCGAATTAATAATTTTTTCATACCCCTTGTTTTTTAAATTTTGGCAATATTTAAAAGTCCTTCTATCTTGCCAAACAATTGCATTATAAATACATTTTCCAGTGTTCTTATCCCAAAGCAACGTAGTTTCTCTTTGATTCGTAATTCCAATAGTTAATATTTTTCCTTTAATTTTATTACTTTTATTAATTACTTCATTTAAAACTTTTTTTGTTGAGATCCATATTTCGTTTGGGTCATGTTCTACCCATCCATTTTTTGGATAGTATTGTTTTAAAGGCTTTTGTGACACAAATATTGGTTTTCCATCTAAATCAAATAATATAGATCTAGTTGAAGTTGTTCCCTGATCAATTGAGACAATAAATTTTTTCACGTTAAATTTATATAATATATTGTTAAAATTATTATTGAATATAAATTATTTTATTAATGAGAATAAAATCTAAAATTAAAAACTGGCAAATATCAAAGTTTTTAATAAATAAGCAATATTATTTTAAAAGATCCGTAATACTTAAGCATTTACCAAAATTATTAATTGATAATGCTAATAATAAAATATCTAAATGGAAAGGCTATAAAAAAACTCCATTAGTTAGATTAAATAAACTTTCAAAAGAATTAGGATTAGGAGAAGTATTCTATAAAGACGAATCAAAAAGATTTCACTTAAAATCATTTAAAGCTCTGGGTGGAGCTTATGCCGTAGATTATATTTCTAAAGGAAAAAAAAATATTATAGTATCATCTGCTACTGCCGGTAATCATGGTAGATCTGTTGCGTGGGGTGCAAAAAGACTGGGATTAAAATGCAATATCTTTATAAGTAAAAATGTTAGCAATGAAAGAGCAAGATCTATAGAAAACTTAGGTGCAAAAGTTATTAGGGTAAAAGGAAATTATGAAAATTCTTTAAAAATTTGTCAAATGCAATCAAAGAAATATGGGTGGAAAATTATTCAGGATGTTTCGACTAAAAATTACAGTTTAATTCCAAAGTTAACAATGGCAGGTTATTCATTGATGATTAATGAAACATCAGTACAGACAAATAAGTACATTACTCATATTTTTTTGCAAGCTGGTGTGGGAGGTATGGCAGGGGGTATTGTTGCTGGTGTAGCTAGATATTTTAAAAGAATTCCTAAAATTATAATTGTTGAACCAAAATATGCTGATTGTGTATTGCAAAGTATAAAAATAGGTAAAATGAAAAAAATAAAGATTAAAAAAGAGAGTATTATGGGCGGAATGTCTTGTAATGAAATGTCATTAGTTCCTTGGAAAATTTTAAAAAATGCAGCAGATTTTTGTTTGTCGGTTGAAGACAAAAAAGTCCCTGATGCAATTACCATGCTTGCAAAAAAACGTTTAAGTGATAAGAAAATAATTGCTGGTGAATGTTCGGCCCCAGGAATTATAAGCTTAATTGCAGCATGTAATAAAAAAAAAATTAAGGAAAAACTTAATTTAAACAATAAATCAAATGTGTTGTTAATTGGATGCGAAGGGGATGTTGATAAAGTATTGTACCAAAAATTATTAAAGAAAGGTGTAAAGAATTTAAAATAATGAGTAATAACGCTTTAGTTTGGATTAGAGATGATCTGCGAATTGAAGATAACTCTGCTTTAGTAAACGCAAGTTTAAACCATAATAGTGTAACTGCAGTATACATATTTAATAAAGAATATTTTGATAATAAGCGAGAAGCCCAAAAATGGTGGATAAGTAAAGCACTAGAAAGTTTTAAAAAAGATCTAGATAAATATAATATAAATTTGGAAATAATTTTTTCAGACGAAATTAGTTTTTTTTCAAAATTAAGTGATAAGAACATAAAGGTTTACTGGAATAAGGTTTACGAGCCATATCAGCTAGAAATAGATGAAAAAATTATTAAAAATTTAAAAAAAAAAAATATACAATTCAAGGTGTATAAAGGCAATGTGCTTAATGAGTATCATAAAATCACAAAAAAAGATGGAACACCTTTTAAAGTTTTCAGTCCATTCTGGAGACATGCAGAGCAAGTTTATTTAGAACAGATTTCACCGAAAGTTAATAAATTAAAAAAAAAACCAAAAAAAATTTCATTATTTTCTTCAAATGCAAAACCAGATGATATTCTTCCTAATAAAAAATGGTATAAAAAATTTAATGATTATTGGAAAGTTTCAGAAAAGGAGTCGGATATTCAATTAAAAGAATTTTTAAGCTCCAGAATTAAAAACTACGGAAACGATAGAGATTATCCATCATTAAACGGTTCCTCAAAATTATCGCCTTATATTAGAAGTGGTCAAATAAATGTAAATAAAGTTTGGTCAAATTGTTATAGATTAAAAAATAAAAATATTAGTGTGAGAAAATATTTGAATGAGCTTGGGTGGCGAGAATTCTCTCATAGTTTAATAAATTATTTTCCAGAAATGCTTAAAGGAAATTTAAGAAAAGAGTTTGATAAATTTCCATGGGAAAAAAATAGCAAAAACTTACAGTTGTGGAAGAGAGGGTTGACTGGTTATCCGATTGTAGATGCTGGTATGCGACAGATGTATGAAACAGGCTGGATGCATAATAGAATTAGAATGGTAGTTGGATCTTTTTTAGTTAAACATCTAAGAATTAATTGGAAAGAGGGTGAGAAACATTTTAGAAACTGTCTATTTGATTTTAACGAAGCGAATAATGTAGCTCAATGGCAGTGGGTAGCTGGATGTGGAGCTGATGCAGCTCCTTATTTCAGAATTTTTAATCCTATATTACAAGGTGAAAAGTTTGATAAAAATGGCGATTATGTAAAGAGATGGGTTCCAGAATTAAAAAATTTTCCTTCAAAATTTATACATAAGCCTTGGGAACTAGATATAAAATATCAACAGTCAATAAATACTATTATTGGCAAAGATTATCCAAGTCCTATTGTCGTTCATGAGATTGCAAGAAAAGAGGCTTTAAAAGCGTTTCAATCGATTAAGAATTAATCACCAATAAAATGATGTATAATTTTTCTTCTATGTTTATTAATTCGATGTTCAAATAAATATAAACCTTGCCAAGTTCCTAACAAAAGTTTGTTGTTTTTAATACTTAAAGATATCTGATTATTTGTTAATGAAGATTTTATGTGCGCAGGCATATCATCTTTTCCTTCGGTTGTATGAACATAAAGTTTATTATTCATGGGCACTAATTTATTAAAATAATTTATTAAATCGATTTGAACATCTGGATCTGCATTTTCTTGAACAATTAACGAGGCACTAGTGTGTTGAATAGATAAATTTAAAATACCATTTTTGAAATTCTTTTTATGAATCCAATTAATTGTGTCAGTCGTAAATTCATATAACTTTTGTCCATTTGTATTTATTTCTAAATTATAAAATTCTTGCTTCATTTTTTTTTTTCAAAATTAATTCCATATTCCGATCTTTTTCCTTTTCTTAGTCCATAAGGTCCAGAAATGAATATTGTAAGAGGTTTAGTGCCCGGCTTTAAATCAACTCTATGGAAAGTGTTGGCTGATCTAAATCCAATATAACCAGGTTTTCTCCAATATCTACCTGATTTTAAAGTCTCCCAATAACCATCTCTTAAAATTATGGTTATAAATGGAAATAGGTGGTTATGTACACCGTCACCATGATCGTCATCTAACATCTCGTGAATCAATATGTTAAAGGGGAACCATTTAGGTCTATGTCTAAATAATAAATAATATCTGTTCATCCAAGGTTTTGCTTTGTTAAATTCTGGATGCGAGGGACCTCTATCAAGCACAATTTTTTTTCTACCAATAAGTTCTAAAAATTTTAAAAACATTAATTGAATTTTTTTATAGAATTTTTAGTTAATAAAAACATTGATTTATTATGTATGTAAGGTCTTGAAATACTATCGCCATGAATTTTTTTTACAATTTTTGGTTTACCATCGATTAAATCAATAATTAATAATGTTCCTAATGTGTTTGATAAATATATTTTATTTTTTGCTACCACAAAGCCAGTATTTTGAAAATTTTTATCATCAAAACCTTTAATCAGTTCTTTTATATTTGTTGATCTAATGATTTGACCGTTTTCAGAATTAATCAAGATTAA
>CEQL01149224.1_pt1 | contig 11740 bp, 13 predicted proteins | sample 356281 | NCBI WGS metagenome assembly CEQL01 (sample SAMEA2621203, study PRJEB7988) | marine metagenome | biome: marine biome (ENVO:00000447); feature: surface water layer (ENVO:00002042); material: "saline water (ENVO:00002010), including plankton (ENVO:xxxxxxxx)" | depth 5 m
CTTTGTTATATACATTTCATGTATTTTACTAATTTCTCTAGCAACACATATTCGCCTTTGATCTCCTAGTGTTTTCAAAATAGATTCAACTAGATTGATAATTCTTTTAGGAGATTCATAAAAAATAATTGTTCTTGTCTCAAACTCAAATGTTTTCAAAAGGCTTCTAAGTTCTAATTTTTTTCTTGGGGGAAATCCTTCAAAAATAAATTTATTAGTGCTCAGTCCTGAAGCAACAAGAGCAGATATTAAAGCCGAAGGACCAGGAACAGAAATTACTTTAAAATTATTATCCAGTACCTGTTTAACCAAAAAATACCCAGGATCAGAAATCAAAGGCGTACCTGCATCTGAAACCAAAGCTAAGTCTTGCCCTTCCTTTAAAGCATTAAGTACATTTTTTAATTTTTTTTCAGAAGAGTATTCATGAAAAGAAATTAACTCAGTGTTAATGTTATATTGCCTAAGTAAATGAATTGAATTTCTAGTATCTTCAGAAAGTATTGCGTCTACAGAACTTAAAATACTTATTGCTCTTGAAGAAATATCCTTCATATTACCAATTGGTGTTGCAACTAAATATAATGTTCCTGACATAGAAAAATGAAACGATTTTATTTTATTTTAATAATATTTATCCTAACTTGCTGCGCTACAAGTAGCAATATTGATCTTGAACTTCAAAATAATTTGATTATTAAAAATCCAACTCAAAAAGATTTAAATCTTGATCAAATCAGGCTTAGAGGGAATTTTGATATTATTTTAGATGCAGAAAAAAATAGTTTATCTGAATCTTTTGTTGAAGGCATTCAAACAAGCTTCTTCTATTATATGAGTCTAAGAAGTTCCAAAACTGAAATTTCATTCCAGGAAATTACGGCTGCAAATAAAGACAACTGCCTGCCTTTTAACAGCTCTAATAAAAAAATAATTCTTATTTCAAAAAAAATAATAGAGGTTCTTAAGGATTGTAATGTAAAGACCGATAATAGAACTTTATTTATAAATCTTGAAAAAGAACTTAATGAATTTGAGGTTCCAAACCAAATAAATTTATTTGAAACTTATTTACAGTTTTTTATAGATACTATTTTAAAAGATACCTTTAATGATTATATTTTTTTAATGGAGAAAAAAAATATAGATGAGGGAATATTCTTAACAAACAAAAATGGAATTAACCCAAACAATATTTTTGTAATTGATAACAACTCTAATTTCGAAAGAAAAATATCTGAAATTTTTGAAATAGATCAAAGTAATAAAAGAAAGAGGGAGATTGAAAGAATATTGGGGAAAAAAATCTCCTTTTCGCATAGGTATAGAAAAGATAAAAAAAATGTAATTATTGAAACTAGTCCATCTATTGCTGAAAGGATTATTCCAGCTTTTCGTTACAACTTACTATTTGATTCTCAGTTATACCTTTTGCCTAAACAGGTTGATGTTTGGCTTAATAAAAAATTTTCAGATTATGAAAATGTTATTGGTTGGGAGCACCCCATTTTATTTTCAAAAATAGATTTGCAAAACAATAAATTTGCAAAACTTTCAACTGAGAAAAAACTTTCATTTTCCCTTGGTTTTGACTCCTTGCCTTTCTTGAGTAGAGGTTTTAATTCCAGGTATAAAGGACTATTAGGTTCTTACTCTAGTAATGATAAGAAAATTTTTGTGAAACCTGTTTATATAGAATACTAAAATTATAGAAGTTCAATTTCTAATGAAGTAAGACTATTTTTTACACTAGGTAAATTTTGCATTCTTTCTATATAGTCAAACATTGGTTTTGAACCTTTTTTATTGGGGACTTTTATTTGATGATAATCAAGCCTCAAGAGTATTGGGGTTATCACTGAATCTAAGACTGAAAACTCATCACTCCTGAAGAACTTTTTATTATCAAACAATGAAAGAGAATTAGAAATATTTTTTTGCAAATGAGATCTTGCTTTATTAATTTGGCTTTTAGTTGAAGATAAATCTTCTAGAACATCCATATTTTTTGACCACTCTTCTTCTATTCTAAGCAAAATAAGTCTAAATTGTGCTCTAGCAACTGGGTAAACTGGAAGTAATGGTGGATGCGGAAATCTTTCGTCTAAGTACTCAACTATCAACTCAGAATGGTAGAGAGATAACTCTCTATCAACCAAGAAAGGAAGGTGGCCATCGGGGTTTAATTCCAATATTTCTTTTGGAATATTTTCTTCAGTTAAAGGTTCTAGATCGCAACTTATCCCTTTTTCTAACAAAACGATTCTTACTCTCTGAGATCTGTGTCCATTTTCATTATGAAATAAGACCATCGAAGATCTATTGCTTATTAAACTCATTCTTTATTTTAAATCTTTTTTAAACTCTCTATATGTTAAATAGGCAAATGAGGTAAAGATTATTAAAAATAGGATAACATAAACACCAATCCTTTTTCTCTGCTCAGCACTAGGATCAGCCACATAAGTCATAAAATTTGTTAGATCATATATAAGAGAATCATATTCTGCTAAAGATAAATCATTCTGTAAGTCTTCTAGAACATGGGGCATATTTACATTTACATAAACCTTATTGTTCACTCCATAAGGTCTAGAAGCATCGGTATAAAAATTTCTCATGTAAGTATAAATCCAATTAGGCCTCCTCAATCTTGCCTCTAACGTTAGATCGGGTGGATAGGCACCTAACCAATTTATAGCATCTTCTTTGTTAAGACTTATTTTCATGAGTTCACCAATTTTGGCGTCATCATAGATGAGATTTTGCTGATACATTTCTAAAGGAATTTGTAGATCCTCGGCAACTCTTTTATATCTGGAGTATTTCAAGGAATGGCATCCATAGCAGTAATTCATGTAAGTAGATAATCCTCTTTGCAAAGAAGCTTTATCAGATACGTTGGAAGTAAAGCTATCACATTCTATGGAGCCACAGTTATATTCTCCTTCGGCTGAAAACCCTACAAAAGATAGGAAAAGAAGAATTACGAAGACTAGTTTCAAGAAGATTCTCCCACTCTCTCTGGAACTGGCTTACATTTTTCATATTTTGTATAAATTGGCATTAAAAGAAAATAAGAGAAATACAGAAGCGTAAATATCTTGGCAAGTAAATTTTTTATCTCAGATGGTGGGACAGAACCTAAGTAAGCTAGTGCAAAAAAACTAACTACAAAGGCTGATAAAAAAAACTTACTATAAATTCCTTTGTATTTGATTGATTTTACTGGACTTCTATCTAACCAGGGTAAAGCAGCAAATATTGCAATTCCAGCAGCCATTACAACAAAGCCCAAAAATTTAGCAGTAAGACCAAATAATGGAAAATCAATAGCTCTCAACATTGCGTAGAAGGGGGTGTAATACCAAGATGGAACTATGTGTGCTGGTGTGGAAAGTGGATTAGCGGGCTCATAATTAACATACTCAATAATGAAACCTCCTCCCTCTGGAAAAAAGAATATTACTGAACAAAATATTATTAAAAATACACCAAGAGCATAAAAATCATGAGTAATATCATAGGGGAAAAACGGCTTTGCATCTAATGGCACTCCTTCTTCATCTATATGTTTCTTAACATCTATCCCATCAGGATTATTTGAACCAATTTCATGTAAAGCTAAGATATGGAAGAAAACTACGGCTATTATTAAAATAGGCAGAAGCACAACATGAAAAGCAAATAATCTGGATAAAGTAATACCAGAAACTACATAATCACCTCGAACCCATACAGCTAAGTCTTCGCCAACAACAGGTATTGATCCAACCAATGAAATAATAACTTGAGCTGCCCAAAAAGACATTTGACCCCATGGAAGGACGTATCCAGTAAATCCCTCGGCACAAAGCAATACATAAACAAACCATCCTCCAACCCAAATTAATTCTCTAGGTTTCTGGTACGAGCCATACATCATTCCTCTGAACATATGAAGGTAGATTAAAGCAAAAAAAGCTGATGCTCCTCCGGCATGCATATATCGTATCAACCAGCCATATTGCACATCTCTCATAATGTATTCAATTGAGGCAAATGCCTCATCTGCAGTATTTGTATAATTCATCATTAACCACAAACCAGTTACGATTTGCATCACAAGTACTATTAGCAATAAAAACCCAAAAAGGTACCAAATATTTATGTTTGAAGGAGAGTAGTATTTGGAAAGATGTCTTTCAAATAAATCTACTACTGGAAATCTTTTATCTACCCAGTTTAAACTTTTCTTGGCAATCGTCTCTTGTGACATATTTAACTCAACCCATCGGATCCAATTACTAATAAATTTTCTTTTTCATAAAAGTGAGGAGGAACTACTAAATTAGTAGGAGCCGGAACATTTGCATAAACCCTTCCTACTAAATCAAACTTAGAACCATGACAAGGACAAAAGAATCCACCCTGCCATTCAGAATCAAAATCTTCTGGTTTTGGCTCTGGATAATATTTTGGTGCGCAACCTAAATGTGTACATACACCTGTTAATACTGCTATTCCTTTTTTTCGTGATCTTATTTCATTTTTTGCGTAATTGGGCTGAGACGGGTCTTCCATATTAGGATCAGCTAAACGAGAAAGATTGGAAGTAATTGATTCTATATTTTCTTCTGGGATTTTTAATACAAATACTGGTCTTCCTCGCCATTCGATAGTCAACATCTCGCCAGGAATAAGTTTTGAAATATCTACCTTAACTGGAGCTCCAGCTGCCTCCGCACGGGCACTTGGTTGAAAGGCGCTTAGAAAAGGAATTGCAGCAAATATAGCTCCTATGAAGCCTAAGAAAGATGTCGTATATGTTAAAAATTTCCTTCTACCGGGATTAGGAGGAGTTTTTGGCTGCATAATTATCTTTTACTATATTGGGGCGCTTTTCTTGCTTTTCTTAAACCTACTTTCTTTCTTTCAACCTTTCTTGAATCTCTTGTCAAATAACCTGCAGATTTTAATTTAGCCCTAAAATCCTTATTATACTTTTCGAGGGCTCTAGAAATACCGTGTCTAATTGCTCCTGCTTGGCCAAATGATCCACCACCAGAAACCTTGACAGTAAAATCGTAATCAGCTTCTACTCCAAGTAAAACGAGAGGTTGTCTGACAAGTATTTTAGCCACTTCTCTGCCAAAGTAATCTTCTAAAGGTAGATCATTTATTAATATATTACCGGAACCATCTTTTAGGTATACCCTTGCAGTTGCACTCTTTCTTCTTCCAGTTGCGTAGATAGCTTCACTCATAATTATAATTAATCAGATTGTGGTTCTAGAGTTTGAGGGTTTTGACTTTTATGAGGGTGCTCGCTACCACTGTAAACCTTCAACTTTTTTATTATTAAATTTGATAATTTATTCTTAGGTAGCATTCCCTTAACGGCTTTTTCTATAATAATTTCGGGTGAATCTTCGAGCATTTTATCAAAAGTTTTAGATTTAAGTCCTCCTGGATAACCTGTATGGTGATTATAGACTTTTTGAGTAGATTTTTTCCCAGTAACTCTTACTTTTTCTGCATTTATGACAACAACAAAGTCTCCTAAATCTGCATTAGGGCTATAAACTGGTTTAGATTTTCCCGTAAGAATATTAGAAATTGATACTGCCAATCTACCAAGAGTTTTTCCTTCAGCATTTATCAAATGCCACTTTTCTTCAATATCAGATCTCTTATAACTATTTGTTTTCATATTTGGGCTCTTTGAAGGCGAGAATGATAACTCAGAGAAGGTATAATTGCTATTAGATATGAATAAAAAAAAATACACTTTAGTTCTTTTATGGATAGTTCTAGGCAGTTTTTGCGGTCTCTTTATTTCATCTTTCTTTGGTAAAACTGATATTCATATACCCTACTATCATGATTTATCAAATGTATTAGAAAGAACTTCGCCATCTGTGGTTAATATATGGGTAATCAAGAAATATAGAGGTTGGCAAGAACAATCAAATAGATATGGTATTAAACAATGGAGGCAGGTTGTAAAGGCTGGAGTTGTACCAAATGGCTCAGGGGTAGTTATTACAGAGAATACTATAGTTACAAACTTTCACGTTATACAAGAAGCTTTTAATCAGAGCCAAGAACTTTTAATAGAAAATTATAAAGGGTCTACATCAAAAGTTTTGGTTGTAGGTTTCGATATTAATGCTGATATAGCGGTTTTGAAAATAATTAACGAAATAGATGTAAAACCCTTCAAGGTAAGAAGAGATATGGAAAGCTTGAGAATAGGAGAAGCTGCTATAGCAATTGGAAGTCCTAAGGGAGTAGGTCAATCCTTTAGTAAAGGAATCATCAGTGCGATTAATAGAACTCTTGAAGGCAAAAGAGGTAATTTCATTCAAACTGATGCATCAATAAATCCCGGTAATTCTGGAGGAGCCCTCATTGATAGTAAAGGACGTCTTATAGGAGTAATAAACTTTATTGTGAGTACAAGTGGAGGCAATCAAGGATTAAACTTTGCAATACCTATCGATACAGTTTTGGAAAGCTATGAAAATATTCTTAATTAAGACTGAGTTTTTTTATTCTTTTGTTTAATGCGTCTGCATGCTCATCTAAACCCTCTATTGAAGCTAAAGACATAGAATGAGATAGAATCTTTTTAAAAGTATTTTTATTTATTTTCTTTCCTATTTTTACAAATGAAGATCGAACAAGAAAATCTTCAAGACTTACAGGAGAGCTGAATCTTGCTGCCCCACTTGTAGGAATTACATGGCTTGGGCCCGCACAATAATCGCCAAGAACTGCTGAATTTTGTTTCCCAATAAATATAGCGCCTGCGATAAGTTTATTTACATTTAAACTAGCTTCATTTTTTACAGAGATTTGTAAATGCTCAGGAGCAATTAAATTACTTATTTCGACAGCTTTTTTCAGGGAATTAACTTCTATGAAAAGACCAAATTTTTTTAATGCTTCTTGAATTATTTTTTTTCTGGGTGAATTTTTAAGCTGATCTGTAATTTTTTTACTAAGTGGATCATATAGATTTTTTCCTATAGAAATGAAGATGCATTTTGAATCTTCTCCATGCTCTGCTTGAGCAAGAAGATCTGAAGCCAACATATCCAAATCAGAACTATTATCTGAGATTATTAATACTTCTGAGGGGCCAGTAAAAGAATCTATTCCTACTTCGCCATAAACTTGTCTTTTTGCTTCTGCTACATACTTATTGCCGGGACCAAATATTTTATCTGAACTTGCAATTGTTTCAGTACCAAAGGCCATTGCAGCTATTGCTTGAGCGCCTCCAAAGTTGTAAGCCACATCTACACCTGCAATATATGCAGTAGCTAGCATTAATTGAGTAGAAAGGTCCGAAGAACTTGGAAAAAATAATTGAACTTTCTTGCAACCTGCAATTTTAGCAACCAAAGACGTCATTAAAACTGATGAAGGATAAATAGCCTTCCCACCTGGAGCATAAATTCCAATATTTTCTATAGGCCTATAAACCTGCCCAAAACTTTCAAAAACTTCGTCATTAAGCTTAAGATCGTCTACTTTAATTTTTTGGTGAAAAGATTTGATTCTTTTTTTTAAAAAATTTAAGTCCTTCTTTATTTTTGGATTCAGATTTTTATAAGATTTTAAAAAATCTTTTTTAAAAAAAGTTGCCTGCTTAATACTTGAAAAATTTGTTTTGTCTAATTTTTTAGACAATGAAATTAACTTTTTATCTCCTCCTTCTCTGACATCATCTAATATCTTTCTAACCACCTTATTTAGGTTTTTATCAAAAATCCTTTTATCTTTTTTTAGAAGAAATTCAGAAGCCCCTTTATAATCAAGCTTTTTTAAAAAGATATTATTACTCAATGTTGTCCTCTAGCGACTTAAATATTTTCTTGTAAAAGTCTGCATTTTTCTTAAATGAAGATTTATTTACGATAACTCTTGAAGTGATTTGGGCAATAACATCTAATTCCTTTAATCCATTTTCTTTTAAAGTTTTTCCAGTCTGCACCAAATCCACAATGCAATCAGATAATCCCAGAATAGGTGCTATTTCTATTGCTCCCTTTAGAGAAATAATTTCAACGTCTTTAAACTTTTCATTAAAATATTTTTCCGATGTCTTGGGATACTTTGTGGCTACAATGGGTTTGTCTATTTTTGATATATCAATAGTCGAAGCAAGTGATAACCGACATAAACCTAATTTGAGATCCATTATTTCATAATAGTTCTCACTATCGCTTGCCTCATTTAAAACATCCTTTCCTAGGAAACCAATATCAGCAATTCCTTTATTTACAAACTTCGGAATGTCCCAAGAGCGAAGGATAGCTACTTTAACGTCTTTTTTTGAAGTATCTAAAATAAGCTTTCTTGAACTATCATCAAAATTGATTCCGATAGAACTTAAAAGAGATTTAATTTCACCTAATAGGCGACCTTTTGGAATGACTATTAACATTTGTTATTCTGAAATTCTTTCTATTCTTGCTCCCAGTAAATTTAGTTTTTCTTCTATCCTCTCGTAACCTCTGTCTATATGATAAATACGATCTATTTTAGTTTGACCTTCTGCTACTAAGCCTGCTAATACTAAGCTTGCTGATGCTCTTAAGTCTGTCGCCATAACAGGCGCAGATTTTAAACTACTTTTTCCCTTTATTAGGGCGGTATTTCCTTTAAGAGATATATCTCCTCCCATTCTTATTAATTCTTGGACATGCATAAATCTATTCTCAAAAATAGTCTCAACAACCTTGGAATGACCTTTAGCTATTGTATTTAGCGAAATAAATTGGGCCTGCATATCTGTTGGAAATGCAGGATACGGGGCAGTTGAGATGTCAACGGCCTTTAATTCTCCTTCCATTTTAAGAGTTATTGAATCTTTATCTATAATTATTTTTGCTCCAGCTTCCTTTAATTTATCCAAAATACTCCCTAATGCATCAGGTTGAGTTTTTTTTATAGTTACTTCCCCACCAGTCATTGCCACAGCTGTAAGATATGTTGCGGTCTCGATTCTATCTGGCATTACTTTAAATGTAGTAGGCTTTAGTTCTTTAACACCCTCAATCTCAATATCTTTCGTGCCCTCACCATTAATTTTTGCACCCATTTTTTTTAAGCAGGATATCAAATCGATTACTTCGGGTTCTCTAGCTGCATTTTTTAATATCGTTTTGCCTTCAGCTAAAACAGCAGCCATTACTGCATTTTCTGTACCAGTAACGCTGATATTATCAAAAAGTATTTCTGCTCCTTTGAGTCCATTTTCAGCCTTTGCTTTTATATAGCCATTTTCCGTAGTCACTTCAGCTCCTAATCTCTTCATTGAATCTAAATGAAGATTTACAGGTCTACTTCCTATGGCACAGCCGCCTGGCAAAGCAACCTCTGCTCTACCAAATTTAGCTAATAAAGGACCAAGCACAAGAACAGAAGCTCTCATAGTTTTTACTAATTCGTATCTAGCAATTTGATTATTGAGGTTCGAGGTATCAATTTCTATATTCATATCCTCATCAAGAGTAATATTAGCTCCCATTGAACCAATTACTTCAATCATAGTTGTTACATCTTTGAGATGAGGAATATTTTGTAAAACTAATTTATCTGAAAGTAAAAGCGAGCTAGCAAGAATAGGTAATACAGAGTTTTTAGCCCCAGAAGCATTTATAGAGCCAGTTAAAGCTGCCCCTCCTTCTATCAAAAGTCTATCCATTAATTTTCTATATCAATGGTATCTTCCTCTATATCCCAAAGATTTATAGCCTGATCAATATTTTCAGAGTTATTAACTAAATTCCTAAATTGCTTTCTATAGACATTTACTATATCGATTCCTTCTAAAATTATCCCCACAACTTTCCATTGCCTTTTATCATTTGTTCCAATTTTTTTCATTTTATAAATTAGTTCAAAACTTCTTCCGGAAAACTCAGCTTTTAGAGTCACCAAAGCGGCATCAGTTCGTTCTTTTTTTGTTTTTTTATCTAAAGGATGAGCATGAGATACAACTTTTATGCTTGCAGCTCCTATTTCACTTAGGGCTCCGGAATAAGCATCTAAAAGAGTAGTTTTAAACTTTTCGTTAAATCTAATTCGTTGTTCATCATTCGCGGCAAGAAAGATTTTTTTGCCCATCACTCTTTTTGAAATTTCTTCAGGAGGAATTAAAGAGGAAAATTTTTCTTCAAAAATAAGCATAAATTGATCTTTATCAGTTTCTAGAAGATTTTTATTTTGCTCTATGAAACCAAAAATAGAATTGTGTTGCTCATCAACATAATTCTCTATTTCTTTATCAGAAAATAGATAATAAGAACTAAGACTAATAATTAATAAGAAAAAAATCTTTTTCATTTATAATTTTAAACTATTAGCGTAGTCTACTATAAGATAAGAAATAAGCCTTTATGATTAAGAAAAAAATTAGTTTTTTTGAAACTGGAAGAAAAGTATTAATTTATGAAACTAAAACACTTCAAAAAGTTTTAAAAAATTTAGAAAAAAATGAATTCAATTCTTTTTGTGAGGTTTTATACAAAAATAAAGGTAACATAATTTTCATAGGCATAGGTAAATCAGGAAAAATAGCCGAGAAAATTGCATCAACCTTATCTAGTTTAGGCAAACCATCTTTTTTTATAAATGCTGCTGAAGCAAGTCATGGAGATCTAGGAGCCATAACAAAAAAGGATATTGCAATTTTTCTATCTTTTTCTGGTGAAACTGAAGAACTTATCGATCTAGTGCCCTCCTTAAAAAGTAAAAAAATTCAAATTTTATCTATTACAGGAAATAGAAAATCAACTATAAGCAAGGCTTCAATTAGACATATCCACCTTTGCATTGAACAGGAAGCAGACTCGCTAAACCTAGCTCCGACATCGAGTACTACAGCAATGATGGCCGTAGGTGATGCAATTGCAGTATCTTTAGCAGAATCTTCTAGCTTCAAAGAATCAGATTTTGGAAAAAATCATCCTGGAGGAAGTTTGGGCAAAAACTTTATAAGAGTGAGTCAAATTATGATTAAAGGAAATAAAATTCCTTTCGTAAATCATAAAAAATCAATAATTGAATCAATGGATTTAATATCAAAAAAAGGTTTTGGCATGGCTTTAGTAAGAGATGACAAAAAAAATATTAAAGGTATTTTTACAGATGGGGATTTGAGAAGAATAGTTAATAAAGGAATAAATTTAAAGAATATACCAATCAAGGATGTGGTCACAAAAAATTTCAAGTTTGTCTATAAAGATGATCTTGTAGTGGACATAGCAAGAATAATGGAAGAAGAAAAAATATATTCTCTGGTTGTGAAAGATTCTAGTGAAAAAATTGTAGGTCTAATCAGAATGCATGAGATTCTTGAGGCAAATATAATTTAATGCCAAAAAATATTTTTTTTTACACGCTACTTCTCCTTTTACTTATCGGCTCCTCACTATTCATATCTTCTTATTTCTTAAGTAATAATCTAGAAATTTTGGAAGGTAAAGAAAATACAAATACAATCTTTCAAGCCAAAGGTATTAATTTAAATCTAAATTTTAAGAATTCTAATCTTTCTTTGAAGGTAAGCTCGGAAATGATAAATTCAAAAAAAAATGAAAAAAATTTATATGTATTCGAACCCTCAATACAAATTAAGGGTGACGATACAAACTTGAAAATAAACTCTAAAAGAGCAGTCATCTTATATGATAGAAATTTAATAAAACTTATTGAAGGTATTGAAATAGATGGGAGACTATCC
>CEQL01149247.1_pt1 | contig 11732 bp, 8 predicted proteins | sample 356281 | NCBI WGS metagenome assembly CEQL01 (sample SAMEA2621203, study PRJEB7988) | marine metagenome | biome: marine biome (ENVO:00000447); feature: surface water layer (ENVO:00002042); material: "saline water (ENVO:00002010), including plankton (ENVO:xxxxxxxx)" | depth 5 m
AAAAAACAAATATTAAGAACTACAATTTCATATTAGCATCGGGGAAATGTTTATTTATTTCATTATTTCTTTGTTCTCGAATTTTTGAAAAATCCACTGTACCTACTTTATCTGGTATATAATCATCCGGTGGCGTGTTTATTTTATGTTCTTCATCTATTTTAGAAAAAGAATGAATTTGTCTTGTACCACCACTGCCTTTAGCCAATAATTCTTCTGAACTTTGGTCTAAATAAGAATAATTATCAGATAATGTGCACCCCATTTCATAAGTTGAATATGCTAAAGGTTCTATATTATTCATAGATGGTGGGAGATTACTTGTTTTTATAACTTTAGGTTTAAAAAAATCAAGTATATTTTTTTCACCAAAAATAATTTTATTTTTATTTAAAAGTAATAAAGCGGGAACTTGTTCAATATTTTTCGGTAGTAATATATTCATCCCATTGTCAAGGATAATATACAAATTACCTTTTTCATCTCTTCTTCGCTTATCTATACATAAAAAATGTATGGAATTCTGTAAATCGGATTTTCCTAAAAACTTTAATACATTATTGCTATTTTTACAATATTTACTATAATATAAAACACAACTCATTAATATTATAATAGTTTTGAAATAATAATATATAACACATTAATAAATTGAAAAATTGTTATTTAAAATAAATATTTCATAATAATATAAATGAGTTCATCAACCAAGACAAATAAAACAAATATAAAGTATCCGGTAGTTAAAGACCAAAATGAAATGAACGACGAACTAACATTCACATTACATAATACAAATGTTAGTGTCGCAAATGCTTTGCGAAGGACTATGTTGTCTGATATAGAAACGGTAGTTTGCAATCCTTATGAAAAAAATAGTATAGTTATTTTTACAAATACGACTAAATTAAATAATGAAATTATCAAACAGCGAATAGGGTGTATACCGGTTCATATTGTTGATTTGACTATCAATGTAGAAGATTTACTATGCGAAATCAATAAAACAAATGATACCGATGCGTTGGATTATATTACAACCAAGGATATTAAAATAAAATTAAAAAGTACAGGTAAATATATATCTGAAAAAGAAGTCAATAAAATATTCCCAGCAAATAAGTTAACAGGAGATTATATATTAATTAACCGTTTGAAGCCAAAAATATCAAAAGATTTACCCGGTGAATCATTGCATATGGAATTTAAATTGTCAAAGGGTAAATCATCTATGAATGGTATGTTTAATGTTGTGTCAACGTGTGGTTATGGAAATACAGGTGACAAAGTTAGGCAACAAGAAGAATGGGATAAAGTAGAGCAACAAATTAAAAATAAATATAAAACATTAGATGACGAAACTGCTATTTCAAATAAAGATATAAAAGCAGAAATAGCATATGAAAAAGAGAATTGGTTTAATCATCATGCTAAGCGTATTTATTTAAAAGATAGTTTTGATTTCAAATTAGAAAGTGTTGGAGTCTTTACAAATACAAATATAGTGATGAAAGCCTGTGATGCTGTAATGTTACGATTGGATTTATTAATAAAAAATATAAATAATTCTAATATATTTAAATTAGAATATAATGCTACAACTATTCCAAATTCAGTCGATATATTACTGTTTGGTGAAGATTATACAGCCTCGAAATTAATTGAATATGTTATGTATGAAGAATATTTTAAGAAGAAAATGTTAAAATATGTTGGATGTTACAAAAAACATCCACATGATAATAATATGGTGTTAAGACTAGGATTTCCCACACCTGATGATAACAATGAAGAAAATATTAAAAATATTTTCAAAACATCTTGCACGGTTGGTCATCAATTGTTTAAAAAAATAAAAAGTTATTTTGATTAATGTTGTTTTGTAAATAATAATATTAAAAAATTTTTTAATATTATTTGTTCTGATATATTTATAATTGTTTTTACAATTGTTTTTCATCTAATTGTTTCAACATTTTTCTAGTTATCCCCATTTCAATATCCCCTGAATATACTACGCCAGAAGATATCTTTTCTTTGACTAATCCAGTTTCGAATATATCACTTTCAACTTCATTTTGTACAACCATGTTATTCGCATTCTCATCGGTGTCTTCATATTCACTCGATGCTTTGTTGTTTTCTTTTTTAAATTTATCAAACAATCCTTGATTTTTTTTTAAATTATAATTCATAAAATACATAAGTTTTGGTATTTCCAAATTATTTACATATTTTTCTACCTTATTTTTTGTAATAAATTCCCCTTTGTTTCTCAATTCATTTAAATAAATACCATGTAAATTGTAAATATGTGGTTTAAATTGGTAAGGAGCATTTTTTAATGTAATATGGTGTTTAATAAAACAGTCTACATATAATGAATATAATCTAGTTATCACATCATTCATATCATTTTTATAACAATTGAATATACTATTATATTCTGGATAGTATTGTAAAAATTCATATACTTTATCTTCTTTACGTAATTCGTGATAACGATATTGTGGTTTAATATTATTACCCTTTAAACGTCTCACATATTCATAATTTTTGTTTCTAATTTTTGTATGAAATCCGGTTAGAGGCGAATACACTACCACACCCATATGTGTATAGTCCAAATTTTTATTATGATAATTTTCATTTAATTCTTGAAAACTATTGGATGTTTCAACATCATCCTTGTAAAATGGAGATGAATACAGTTTATACTTGTCATGATATTCAACCAATTCATCATACTTCGGTTCCACAACAAACCCATCGTTTATTTTGTAAATTCCTATTAAATATATATCATTTTTAGTTATATTTGATACGATTCGGTTTTTTGCATGTTGTAAAATTGTGCTATAACAATAATTTTCTCTAGGAGAAGACATTTGTGTTTCGTTAACATATCCACCATTATCTTCTCTTGATTTTCTTACTACAATATCTTTCATAGCATCAAAATACATTTCTCTGAATGACGCTTTATTTTTTCCCACATCAAAATAACAATTAGCACCTATATTACTTTTAGTAGAAATTTCGATATCATTTATTGAAGAATCCCAGTATATATTTATCATTGTTCCTTCTACAAATTTCATTGGGATACAAGTATCATATTCATTGCTTTCTGCAAAATCACTATATGCAAGGCTTTTCGGAGGCGAAAAACAAATTATTTTTTTATTATTAATATCATAAATTACAGAACGAAATAAACCCAAGGTTTCTATATTTAATTTATTTAATTTATTTTTATTATATCGCAATAATGCCTTGCCTTTATATACACTAACACGCAATCCTTTTTCTTCAGCATATTCTTTATTTAACACATTGTCTGGAAACAATGTCTCGAAATTAACATAATCTTGTAAATTAAACATTATTATTGATATATATTATTATTGTATTTAAATATGTTTAAAATATATTTTACAAAAATTTAAATCAATTTATTAATTTCTACTATAAATATAAGAAACATATGGAAGAAGATAATCCAAAAAAAAATAATAAAGATATGGAGAAAATAGATTTAAAAGAGATGGATAGTAGTGTTCAAGAAACTTCTGAAAACAAAGACCCTATATATGACACTACAGATAAAGAAAAAACAAATAAACCCAAGCCCGAAAAGAAACAAGGAGTGGATGAGGAAAATGAAGAAAATGAAGAAAATGAAGAAAATGAGGAAGAGAATGAGGAAGAGAATGAAGACAATGATGAAGAAAATCAGGAAAATGAAGAAAAAGTTTTTTTGAAATTGGGACAAGTTATACAATTTATAGCACCTAATGATAGCATTGACAAACAAATGTATTTAATTGAATATTTAGATGAACAAAAAATGAAGTTAATAAATGTGGATGATTTAAATACATTAACGTTGAAAATATACGATAATGAAATTGTTAATGTTGATATTGATCATATAAATATATTGAAAAATCCAGAATTTGATGGGTATGCACGACAAAACAATCTGGTTCCTCATCAATGGATATCCATTACTATCGGTGGAGATATCCCACAAATTATAAATGGTGAAATAACTGATTTAGAAAATGATGAAATACAAGTAACAACTTGGCCCGAAAAACAATTGTTGTGGATAAATTTCGATTATAAAGGAATACCCCCACATATACCTATTTTATCTATTTTACCTATAGATAAACCAAATGTTAAAAATATCGAAGATATACAAGAAGAATCAGAAGAAAAAGAAATAAAAAAAGTCGAAGGTGATGAAATAAGATCAAAACAAACTCAAGAAAGCGAGGAAAGTAAAGCAGGAATTATTGAAGGTGAAGAAGAAGAAGGTATGGAAAGTGAATACAATATAGACGATGATGATGAAAATTTACTAGAAGAAGAATTGGAATTTTTAAAAGATACAGAAGAAACTTATAATAAAGAAGAATTATTTATAGATATTAATGATATTGTTTTGGGTGAATCTTTGGGTAGTATTCAAGAAGAAGTATTGGTGGATGAAGCAAATAAACGTTATAGTATAAATCATCAAACAGAAGATTTATTAAATGATATGTTATCTACTGTACCTACGCATAAAAAAACCCCATATGTATTAAATAAAATACACAGTGATATAGAACGATTTAAAGAATTAAGGGTAAGATATTTGAATTTTGATGATGTAGGCAATGTAAATAACAAAGAAATAATAAAAAACCCAACCGTTGACAAAATAAAGAATGGTGAAATGGTACCTTGGGTTCTACCTGTAACAAGAAACATTCGTGAAATAAGAGATATTGAAATTACTGATATAGATAGTTTTGATGATATCAATGTTAAATTAATTGAACATGAAATATTAGAATTTCATGAAATAAATGACCAATATTATTCAAATACCATACCAGATGGTAAAAATAAATATGAATTTCTTATACAAGGAACATATAAAATACAAGAAGTATATTCTATAAATCCAAATAAAGATGCTATTATTGATAATATACGTGTTAATAATTCTCTGGCGATTGTATCCAATAATTTAAATGATAATTTTTATTCAAATATGATTACGAATAAAAAAATAAACGAAGTAAAATTTAATATCGACCAATATTTGTCTGGATACGATATGATATATTTACCTAACCTGAAGGTTCAAAATGTCCCTTTTCAAAAAAAAAATATTATAAATAATGAAACATATGATTTGAATGGATTAATAATATTACCATCTTCTATAGCAGAACAACATAAATTATCGCTACCCTACACCAATTTATACGATAAAATTAATTTATCCAAGGTTATTACACCATATAGTGAAATTTTACAAAATTCCACGTCTATGAAAAATATTGAACTAAACGAAACAAACCTTATAAATAATGAAGATATATATGATTATAGTTATAATTATTATAATACATATTCTTTTGAATTGCAAGAAAAGATGAGTTACGATGATAGAGACGTAAATATTTTAAATAATTTTTTACATGCATCCTTACCAAATAATGAAAATATTATGAAAAATATTTCGAAAAATAGTAAATATGATAATGAATTTATTTTAAATATCGAAGATTTACAATATAAATTAGAGGCATTTAATATTTACCATGACCATTTTAATTACGATAGCATAGATATTATTGAAAATGTAATAAATGAACATATTCTACTTTTCAAACAAGAAAACACGCGCTCAAATAGATTTATTCAAAATTATTTGAACCAAACGAAAAATATTGGAATATCTAAAAGTTCATCTGTGTTTTTTTCATTATTTCCTGCAGAAAATGATCAATTCTCCAAGGTTAAAGAAATATTCAATGCTGTTTATTATAATGTCAATGAAAAAACAAATAAATATGAAATTATTCATAATATATTAGAAGATGACAATGGTGTATTATTATTCAACGCGATGTCTTTGTCTGAATTGTCATTATTTCAAACAATGGATGTAGATTCATTTATTGAAGATGATTTGAATGAAATAGAACAAAATTTGAAAGATAAAGACAAAGAAAATGAATGTTCTAATAGTATATTTTTAGTTAAGCGTTACGAAGACATAGATGAATTAAATGAAGACGATTATAATGTGAATTTAAAAGCAGATAAGAAATACTATAATCATATCGATTTTGATATTGGTATTTCTTGGAAAGAAAACAATCCTACCATAGACGATGAAAAAACGATGGTAAAAAAACTAACAGAATATTTAATAAAAAATTTAAAAGTAAAGCCCGCAAATGCTTTACGTGATGCAGAAACAATGATATATGGCTATATGAAGGTAAAAGATGGTGATTATGCTTTGTTGGATTATGGGGAAGAACGTAAATATTATGAAAGAAATAATAATAAATGGTTGTTAAAAGAAGAATATGATAATAAGTTAATTGAAGAAATTAATTTTTGCAATATGAAAGATAAATGTATGAAGGTAAAAAATACCTGCAATAATATAGAAACAAATAAAGATTTAATCAATCAGCGATTGATTAACGAAATCAACGAAACCTTTAAAGATAAGATGCGTTTATCTATTGAGGATTTAAAAAAATCACTTGTAAATAAACTTAATTATAATCTTGAAAATATCAAAAAAATTAAAGATATCCAAGAAAAGAAATATTTACAGAATAATAAAAAAAAATACAATCTTGGTTTTGAATATGAAGATTTACAAATAGTTGTATCCCCAAATGCAAAGTTACGTGATATTATTTTATCAGACAATGATATGGTTACTAAATTTTTTAATATCATTAAATTTGTAGAAAAGTTTTGTAGAACTTCCATGAACGAAGAAAACGAACATTGGTATTATTGCAATGAAACAGATACCCCATTATTACCAACATTCTTCTTAGAATTAGCAAATGGTTTTAATGAAAATAGATATAAAGAAACCCTTGATAAAATATGTAAAGATAGAGGGGTTTTGAGCAATGATGGTGATAAATTCGTAGACAAACATAGTGGGTATTATATTACAGAAGTAGAATTAAGCACCGACGAGGGATATACAGAAGATGGTTTTAAAATTAATACCAAAGAAGTATTGGAAGAAGATATAATTGAAACATTTGAAAAAATTGCCGATGATAGTTTAATATCAACCGAATATAAGTATAAAACAGAACTATCTATTAGCATCAAAAATGTTTTGGATAATCTTGATAAATTATTAAATATTTCGACCGTACAAGAACACGATTTCATTATTAAACTTATTTCTCAATATATTCTAGAAAATTTAAATGAGAAAGAATACAAAAAGAAAATAAAAAAAATGAAAGATAAAAAGAAGTTACCATCTTATGAAAAACAACGTGACCAATTAATGTTATATGCTATAGTAACAATGTATTGTATTGCTATTCAAGTACACACACCTAGCATATCTAAAAAATATTCAAATGATCCCAATGTTAAAACATTGAAGAATTGTGTAAAATCATTTAATGGGTATCCTCTTGAAAGTAATGACGATATGTCTATGGTTAGATATATCGTATGTGCTATATTAAAAATGAAAACAAAAAAAAATAGACCTTACAATGCTTTGCCAAAAAGCACAAAAACAAATGCCAATGAAGTTATAGATAAAATTACTTCAAAATTAAAAGAAAAATTATTTCCAAAATTCTTGGAATTACATGAAGTCAAAGATAAAATAAAAGATAAAAAATTATGGGATTTAAAACATGCAGAGATAGAAACCGTTATTAATGAGCATTTTTCATTAGATTCATGGAATACTTTTTTACCACCATTGAAACAAATTACATTAAAAAGTATATCTGGATTAGGCAGTGCATTTGAAAAAAATTTTAAAAATTATATAGCCCGTGGTAATTATGAACATTTTCGACAAACTATGTTTTTATATGGTAAAATGATGTTTTTTACTTTTTCTATTCGCAATTCTATTCAAAAAATAGTAGATAAAAACGATTTGATTTTATTTACAAATGATAAAGTATATTATCAAGAAAATGCTTGTTGCAATGAAGATATAAAAAATACATTACAATATTTTACTACAAAGGAAAGTGTTATTTTAAGACATAATGAACAGGTTAAAAAGATAACAAATATAATGACAGAATACAAACAATTATCTCAACCACCATATTTATTTTTTAAGGATGATACAAGAATTTCGGTTCCTGAATTAAATGATATATTTTCAGAAGAAACAATATATTTATTTTTTATAAAAAATTGTAAATTTAATTCAGATGCTGTTTTACCAACTAATATAATGAATATATGTGTTAATAATCAAAGTTCATTTTTGGCATCAGATAATTTAAAAGAAAAAATCAATACATTAAAACAAGAAAACAAGAATTATAGCCAAGAAAGTTTAAAAGAGTTATTGACTATAATTAATAGACAAAATATAATCCATTTGGATATGGAATTACCAATTGTTACTGGTGCAAGTTATTTCGAAGAAAATTTAAAAGTATTGCAAAATAAAACACCATTGCATTTACCTAGTACGGATATATTAAATACCTTAGAAAAACTAGTAGATAGATATGATACAACTTATACTGAAGAAACAGATAATGTAGTTGATGATTTATTACAACATATAAAAGAACATAATGAAGAAGTCTTGGATAATATGTTGGAGTTATTGAAAAAGGTAACAAAAACCAAAAAAATAAAAGACTTTTACAAGGGTTTATTGGAATGGAAAAATCGAGGAGAAGATTTATATATGGGTATAAATGATGAGACTGATTTTAACGTATTTCATCTATTGAAAACAATGATTACAAATGTCATACAAATATATCCAACTATATTGTCTAAAAAATCTAATATACAATCAACTATAAATAAATCACAAATTTTGACACCTTACCACTGGGGTATATCAGTAAAACACGCACAAGATGTAGTTAATTTTATTAAAAATGAGTATAAATCATTTGATAATAATTTTTATTTGAATGAAAATATAATACCCATTTTATCATTCGTAATAAATAAAAATGAAGATATTATGCGCCTTGTAAAATGTATACCCTTTTATTCTAATATGGAATTGGATGAAAATAATAGTTACAAAAGTATATTCAATGGTAATAATGTGAAACATATAAATGCTTATTTATTATTCGCCAGTTTTCAATTATATATAGATTATTTAGATGAGTCAGAAGAATTCATCGATGTAAATTTGCAACAAGAAACCTCTGCTATTATGGGCGAACGTGAATTGAAAGAAAAAAATGTAGCCGAATTATTATTGGCGTACACTAAAATTTTAATGAATTATAAAAAATTATTGAATTTTTCAAACGATGAAGTATTGAATGGTATTAATAAATCAAAATCGAAAGAGAAATATAAAATAACTCAAAATTTTAAAAATATGACAGAAGAAGCCAGGCGCATCGAAGATATTAAGAAAAATTTATCATTGGGTGAATGGAGCATAGGTCAATCAAGGGCTATATTCGAATACCAAGCAGACGATTACGATAAAGCTAGAATGGCTATGGAACAAGATATGATTATTGAAAGTAATGCAAAAAACGTAGATGAAGTTTCTGCGATGCATGATTTCATATACAACCTTGAACATGTGGAAGAACAAATGATATCAAAACGTATAGAAGACGAAGCATATGGGTTACACACAATGTTACCAGATGATGATGACTATGGTGATATGGATGGTGATGAATACTATTAATTTAAATATTAACAAATATAATTATTAATATTTAAAATTAAACAAAATGAACAAAACAAAAATCTATGCATAAAGTATTATGAGACAATTTATAAGAAAAAATACAACAGGTGTATCTATTATTATTTTTATTTTATTGTTTTCACTTATCCAAATTATAGAACCAGGATTTTTATATGACAACGGTACTCTTCGACAGTTTGGTATAGGAAGCAAGAAAAAAACAGTACTACCTATTTGGTTGTTATCTATTATTTTAGGTATATTATCTTATTTAGCAGTGATATATTATATCAGCATACCTAAAATTTATTAATTATAAAGCATAATGTAGTTATTTGAAATACATTATGCTTATTTATTTAACTTATCTTGTTGTTGTTTAATAACATCTTCATCGTTATTTCTATTTACTGGTACACATTTGAAATTAATAATTGTATTATAAGATTTAGTAATTACTAAAAATCCTACTAAACAAAGCATCATGGCTTCTGATACATAGTCTTTTACCAATACTAATAAATATAATTTTTTTAAGTATTCATTGCCATCTTTCATACAATTATCAATGTATTCTTGATATTGACTCTTTTCACTATCAGATAATGCTCCACCATTCATATTGAATCGATTACGAATACCTTGTATTGCATTAGATGCTTTGTTTTTTACACTATCGATGCCTTGGGCAACTTTTTTTTTACCTTGGTTTATACCGTCTCTTCCAATATTTTTTATTTTATTTAACATGGATGAATTATTCAGTTGAGGTAATATACCAGAACTGATTCTTTTTTGGATTTTTTGTTCTACTATCTTTTCACAAAAACTTGATGGCGTTAAATAATTTAATAAAAATCCATGGTCATTTAACATAACATCTTCAGTCATTCCTTTTTCTTTACGTTTTTGAAATACATTTTCGACAGTAGTTTTAATATTTGGTAATAAACTCATAAAAGCCAAACCCCCTACTACCCAATATCCTAAAGTATTAGAGAATGGTATTTTCCAACCAGGGTTATTTTTTAATAAATACATAAATACCATTTGAATCAATATAATTGGGATAAGAGTAAATATCATAGTATCTAATATTTTTACTGGTCCACATTTTTCATTACTATTTGAAATATTTACATATAATATTAATGCCGTTGTTAATAAACTATATAATCCCATGGATAAATAGGAAGAATTTGATAATTTATCTTTTGATTCCATTCCTCTTGATTCGAAAATAATTTTAAATATAATATAAATTAATGTTATTATTAAATAACCTACAAATGTTGTTGTTGGGTAAATCATTTATAAATAATATGTATAATTTTTTTTGATTTTTTAACATATTAATTTAATGGACACACAATTTCCAAGATTAACAGAACCAGGTGTTTCTTATTTTTTACGTGAAACATTAAAACAACTTAATCAAGATAAACAGTATTATAACACTACCTTAGTAAATATAGTATTGTTTTTAGTATTTGTGGGGGTCATTTCAGCAGTATTAATTTACAAAAAAAATACAAAACTAAACAACGAACAATTAAAAGAAAAAGAAATGGAAAAAAAAACATACATTCTTACAAAGATTAAACAAATTAATGAAATACATCAAAACAAATATAATAAAATGATTACCAATTTACCAAAGGTTGAAAGTGAATTTGAAAAATTACACAAAAACTACTATAATATTTAGAAAATTGTTATATCATAAATATAAATGCCCGGTTTTGATTTTGAAACATTACGCCAAAAATGCAAAGCAGCAAAAAACAATATTGTAATTAATGAAAACGGTTACCAATATAGATGCGTATCTTCATCACAAACAGGTAATAATAAATTTAAACTTTTATCCTTTACCTACTACAAATAACCCACGGGTTCTTCAAATAAGAGAGGGAGGAAAAAAGAAGAAAATCTAGAAAAAGTAGAAAAAAAAGCACTAAGAAAAAATCACATCGCAAAAGTAACAAGTAAAGCGTAGAACAAAAAA
>CEQL01034833.1_pt1 | contig 11710 bp, 12 predicted proteins | sample 356281 | NCBI WGS metagenome assembly CEQL01 (sample SAMEA2621203, study PRJEB7988) | marine metagenome | biome: marine biome (ENVO:00000447); feature: surface water layer (ENVO:00002042); material: "saline water (ENVO:00002010), including plankton (ENVO:xxxxxxxx)" | depth 5 m
CCACCAGGTATTTTTATTAAGAAAAAATTAACAAAAAATTATATAGTTGGTGATGATGAAATTATTCCTCTAGAACATATTAATGTATTTAATAAGCTGGTAAATTCAACTTTAGCTAAAAACTTAGGTTTAAAATATTTATATCCACTTAATCCATATTCTTTCTTCTCTTTAGATTACTTTAAAAAATTAATTGTTAATTTTTATGAATATCATTCAAGCAAAACTATAATTTTTCAAAATATAAAAAAATAATTATGAAGAAAACAATTTATTTTTTATTTGAAATATAATAATAACTGGAAAACATAGTATGAAAAAAAATAAACTGCAAAGAGACGTAACGATAATTTCAGAAATACATCCTCAACATTACGGTTCAATTAACGAAATAAAAAGAATGATAATCCAGTCGAAAATAGGTGGTGCAGATATTGTTAAATTACAACTTTATGACAGTAAAAAATTATGGGGAGATACTAAAAGATCTTACTTAGACATTACAAAAGATGAACTTTATGAAATCAATGAATTTTGCAAGTTTCAAGGAATAGAATTATCTGCATCTGTATTTGATCTGAAGAGAGTTGAATGGTGCTCTGAATTGAATTTTAAAACTTATAAAATAGCAAGCAGAAGTGTAGAGGATAAAGAGTTATGTGAAAAGATAATTTCTTTAAATAAAAGAACTATCATTTCACTAGGAATGTATGATTACAAAAAAAAAGGAGAACCATTTAAAAATAATCCAAACATTAGTTATCTATATTGTGTTGCAAAATATCCTACGCCACTATCAAATATAGATATGCCAGATTTTAATAATTCTTTTTTTTCTGGATATAGCGATCATACAATTGGAATAAGTGCATGTTTATACGCAGTTTCTAAAGGTGCGAAAATTTTAGAAAAGCATTTCAGTAATAGTAAAGCAATGAACGTTGAAACACAACAAGGTCATACAGGTAGTATGAACATGAATGATTTATTTATGATTAGAGAATTATCCGATAATATAAGACTTTTAATTTCTTAAAATAGGTTTGGAATATATTCAAAATTATTAAAATGTTAAAAAAAAAACACATTTATATTCCAATAGAAATATTAGTCAGAGAGATAAATTCAAAAATTCTGTTTTCTTTCGAATTAGCTTTAAAGAATTATAGAATATACATTGGTTCAAAAACAGGAATAGATAAAATATTAAAAAAAAAAAAATTTCTTAATAAAGCCGGTATATTTTTCTACAAAAGCCAAATAATTAATAATAGACCTTATTTAAAAGAAATTAAAAAGGTATGTCAAAAGTTTGTTGTCTTGGACGAAGAACTTGGGGTTGGTGTGCCAAATATAAATTTTACATTAAAGCGAAGGGCAATAGATATCAAAGAAATTGATTGTTTTTTTGTAATTGGAAAAAAAATGATGAAAAAACTAGAACAGTACAATTCTTATTTTAAAAAAAATTCATTTGTAACTGGTTGGCTCAAATATGATATTTATAAAAATGAATATATAAACTTATTTAAATCAGAAATTAATTATATAAAAAAAAATTATGGAAGTTACTATTTATTCTCATCTAACTATGGGGCTCTTTCAAAAAAAGGCCTGTTATCAAGAATTAAAAAAGATCCAAAAATAAAAGAATATAAAAATTTTCAAAATAAAAATAACAAATATAATACTTTTTTAAATTCAATTGAAGATTTTAAATATTTGAAAAAAAAACTTCTGTTTTTTTTAAAAAAGAGTCCAAATTTTAAGCTAGTTATAAGGCCACATCCAGCGGACGAAAAACAGGACGACTGGAAAATATTTAAAGGATTTAAAAACGTTAAAGTTATTAATAAATTTGATATTGTCCCTTGGATAATTTCATCGAAAGGCCTTATTCATAGAGGATGCTCAACCTCAATAGACTCATTTTTTTTAAACAAACCAACATTTTTCTTTAAACCAAACAGAAAATTAAAAATATCAGAAAAAAATTTACCTTATAAAATTTCAACAAAAATTAATGATTTTAGTAAAATTAAAAACAAAAATTTTACAAATTTTAAAAACTTTAAAATGATAAAGAATGAAATAAAATTTGATAAAAAGACATCAAGTCAAAATATTATAAATCATTTAAATAAACTTAAGATAACAAAAGAATATCCAATTAAGTTTTCTCATTATGAAAACTTAATTAATTATATCATACCGCAATTAGGTAAGATTAGATCAAAGATACAATCAATTTTTAAAAATGAAAAAATAGAAAAAAACCGAAAAATAAGCAGATTTCTTACTTTAAATGAATTTAGAGAGAAAATTGATTTAATTAATAGTAGAAAAAAAATAATCAGCATTAGAGAAGTAACTAGGGAAGTGTTTGAAATTGAGAAATTATAAACTAAAACTATTCATCTTTAAAACAAAAAATCTTAGTACTTTGACTAAAAGAAAAATTATTAGCTTAAAAAAAAAATATTATAAATTTTCATTAAAGAGCCAAAAAAAATGGTTCAAAAAAAATGTTAATGAAAATGATATACATATAGTCTTAATGGTAGATAAAAATATGATTGGTTATAATTTATTGCGTGAAAAAAAGTGCCTGATAGAGTCTAATAAAAAAAAAATTTTAAATACTATTTTTATATTTGATACATTAATTATTGATAAAAATTTCAGAAATAAGGGATTTTCAAAAATTATAATGAAAAAAAGTAATGGAATAATAAATGCTAAGAAAAAATTATCGATATTAGTTTGTTTTAAAAATTTAATAATATTTTATAAACAATTTAACTGGAAAATTTTAACAAAAAAAAAACTAAAATATAATCATTTAAAGAAGAACAAGTTTTCTATGTTTTACGGAAAAAATTTAAACTTAACTAATATAAAAAAAATAACGATTTTATGACAAAGAAAATTCTACCTTGTTTCATTCTTTCGAGAAAAAATTCTAAAGGGTTAAAAAATAAAAATACTTACAAATTTAATAATAAGCCATTAATACAACATACAATAGATTTTGCGAAAAAATCCAAAAATGTTACACATATAGTAATTTCTACAGACGATCCTAAAGTTGTGCCAATCGCAAAAAGAAATAAATGTATATTAATTTACCCACGACCTAAATATTTATCACATGATAATGCAATCTCACTTTATGCACTACAGCACGCCGCTAAGTATATTATTGATATGGGTTACAATTTTGACATTTACGGATTCTTGCAAATTACAGAACCATTGAGACCAAAGTTCATTTTAGATAAATGTATACAGAAACTTAAAAAAAACAAAAAAATTAATTCTGTTTTCGCAGGTTTTACTTTCAAAAAAAATTTTTGGATAAACAAAAATAAAAATTTTAAAATTATATCACCAGTTATAGAAAGCACGATTCCAAGACAAAAGAGAAAAATTATTTATAGAGAAGATTGCGGTGTATCACTAGCATCAAGAAAAAATGTTTTATTAAAAAAAAATAAACTTTATATCGATCCGGTATCTATAATTCCCTACAATAGTTTTGAAGGTCTTTTAGATATACACTCTAAAAAAGATATTTTACTTGGAGAGTATTTGTCAAAATATGTGACTAGACAAAAATAATTTTTTTATCTCTGTAATTTTTTAAAACTCCTCTTGTATCGAAAACTATTTTTGAATTTTTTAAAATTTTTTTATAATTAATATTTTTATGATCTGTACCTATAATAACAATGGCATTTTTTGATTCTCTTTTAATAGATAAAAAATTAAGTGTTTTATTGGTAAATAATTTATGTTTTAAATCATAACTTTTTACATAAGGATCATAAAATTTAATTGAATATTTCTCTGATAAAAATTTCTTTATTATAGCAATTGATGGCGAGCCCCTTGTGTCAGAAGTATTTTTTTTATAGGCAATGCCAACAAATACTATTTTTTTATATTTAATTTTTTTATTTTTAATATGCAAAAAAATTTTATTAACAATCCATTTTGGCATTGCCGAGTTAAGTTTTGAAGAGATTTCAATAATTTTTGTTTTGTATTTTTTTTTCCTCATTAACCAAGACAAATAAATAGGGTCAATAGGTATGCAGTGTCCTCCTACTCCTGGACCTGGGTTAAATGATCTGTAACCAAAATTTTTTGTTTTAGCTGCTTCAATTACATCCCAAACGTTCAAACCTAGTCTATCAGATATAATTTTAAACTCGTTTACTAACCCAATATTAACTGATCTATAAGTATTTTCTAAAAGTTTAGACATCTCTGCGACTATTATTGATTTTGCAAGAAAAACTTTTTTTGCAATTACTTTATACAAACTCAAAGCAATTTTTTCACAACTTTTTGAATACCCTGATACAACCTTTGTGGTAGATTTATATGAGAAATTTTTATCCCCCGGATTTTCTCTTTCAGGGGAATAAATTAAATTAAAATTTTTTCCAATTTCTAATTTTTTATTTTTGTTCAAAATTTTAAATATTTCGATTGTTGCACCAGGGTATACTGTACTTTCTAGGACAAAAATCTGATTATTTTTTAAAAACGGTCTAAGTTTTATTGCACAATTTTTTAAAATGGAAATATCAGGTTTGCCTGTAACGCTTAGTGGAGTTGGCAAACAAATTACAATAATATCAACATTTTTTAGCTTAGAATAGTCTGACGAAACACTCTTAAAAAATTTTTTAAATTGTGCATTTTTACCAAATTTTTTATTTTCTATATAACAAGTACCCCTCTTTATTAAGTTTATTTTATTATTATCAGTTTCAACCCCTTGCACGTCAAAATTTTTATCTAGAAACCTGATAGCTAACGGCAATCCAACATATCCCAATCCAATAATACCTATACTTAATTTCTTACTTTTAATTTTTGATAGAATATATTTTGACATTTAAAATTGACATTCTATATACTCAAATTAATTAAATTAAAACTAATAATTTTATTTGGGTTTGTCACATTTTTCACTTAATTAAATAATATTAATGAAACACTTTGATATGCTTAATATTTATTTTAGATTAGATTTAGACAAGGGAATAAAACATGGGATTGGTCATTTTTTCAGATCTATTCAATTATATACAAAATTTAAAAAATTAAATTGTACTTTTTTAGTTAATGATACTTTTTTTTTTAAGAGTTTGCTTAAAAATTATTCTGTAAACTTCCCAAAAAAAATTATCAAGTTTAACTTAGCTAATTTCAAAAAAAATTATCAACAAAAAACAAAAAATATATTTATTTTTGATACTTTGGGAAGAGATGTAAAATTTAAAGGATTTATTAAATATCTTAATTCAGATAATAAGATTATTAGTTTAGAGGACAGAAGTTTTTCAACACGGTATAATGATGTTATAATTAATTCAAAAATAGATCTACTAAACAAAAAAAATAACAAAAAAAATATATTTTCAGATATCAAGTATACAATATTAAGATTCAAAAATAAGATCAGATATAAAAAGTTATTACCAAAAAAAAAATATAAAATTTTAATTTGTTCTGGGGGCGCAGATTATAAAAAATTATTATTTAAATTAGCATCAATTTTACTTAAATTTAAAAATATCAAGACAACATGTGTTGTAGGTCCTAGCGTAAAAAAAAATGACCAAATATTTATTCTATCAAAAAAATATTCTAAACTTAACTTAATAACTAAAACTCACAAATTAGAAAAGAATTTCAAAGAAAACGATATTATAATAACCTCAGGTGGAACCATGATGATTGAGAGTATCTTTTTTTCAAAACCAACATTTGTTATTGAAACATTCAGGCACCAAAAATCTATAATTGATTTTTTCAAAAAAAAAAAATTAATTCATTTCTTAGGGACTATTGAAGAAATTGATAAAAAAAAGATACAAAACTTTGTAGATAATTTAAATCTAAAAAATAAAGAAATAAATAAAATGACTAAAAAAAGTTATAACATAATAGATGGTAAGGGGATACTAAGAGTTTATAAAATAATTAAAAGATTGTTTTAGCAAAAATTATTTTAAAAATGATAATATTATAAAATTTAATGAAAACAAAAAATTTTTTTTCAAATAAAAGTAAAGGCGATGTATTACTTGAACTAAAAAATTATAACACAAAATTTAAAATACCAAAAACTATTGTATTCAGTGTTAAAGAATGGAAAAAAAATAAAAAATCAATTTATAAAAATATTAAAAAAATTTTAGGTAATAAGGTAGCAATAAGATCATCATCAATAAATGAGGATCTTCAAAATTATAGTGGTGCTGGAAAATATTTAAGTTTTCTTAATGTTAACACATATTATGAAAATAGTTTTAATAGGTTTGTAGATCGAATTATTGGAAGTTATAAAAAAAAAAGTAAAAATTTTGATAAAATTATGGTTCAAAATATGGTTACAATGGTTAAGTCAAGTGGCGTAGTCTTCACAAAAGATTTGGAAAATGGTTCAAATTATTATGTCATAAATTATGATGACGTTACTGGAAAAACAAATACTGTTACATCTGGCCAAGGTCATTATTCAAATAGAATTTTATACATATACAAAAATTTTAATAATCAAATCAAATCTAAACGTTTTAAAAAATTAATTGAATATATTAAAGACCTTGAAAATAAAATCAGTTTAGATGCCTTAGATATAGAATTCGCAATAAATAAAAAGTTAGAAATTTATTTATTACAGGTTAGACCAATATCTACTAGTAATAAATGGTTTAGAAAAAGAGATAAAGAAATTAATAGATCGATCTTAAGTTCTGAGAGAAAAGTAACTAAAATATTTAATAAAAAAAAAAATAATTATAATTCAAATACTATTTTGGGCAATATGCCTGACTGGAATCCTGTTGAGATTATAGGGAAATATCCAACCCAGTTATCGGTTTCTCTATATAAATATTTAATAACAGATAACATATGGGCAAAGGCAAGGTTTCTGATGGGTTATAAAAATATGAGAGGAAATAAGTTAATGCATATAATCTGTGGTCAGCCTTATATAGATACTCGATTAAGCTTATATTCATTTTTACCGAAAAGTATTAAAAATGATATTTGTAAAAAAATTGTTAATCACGGAATTAACCTACTCAAAAAATATCCTTTTTTACACGACAAGATAGAATTTAAAATTTCTGTACCATCCTTGGATTTTTCTTCCCATAAAAAAATAGATGAATTATTCAATAAGGTTTTAAAACAAAAAGAAAAAAAAGTTTTATTAAATGAAATAAAAAAACTCACAAAACGAGCAATCGAGTTTGAAGGGAAATATTCTGTGAAATATTGTTTAAGGGAAATAGATAAACTCAATTACGAATTCGAAAAAGATAATAAAAATGATATAAATATTTTAGATTATCTGATCAAAAAATGTAGAGATGTTGGAACGCTCAATTTTTCTATTCTAGCTAGGCATGGGTTTATTGCAAAATCTTTTTTAAATTCTTTGATTGAAAAAAAGGTTTTTACAAAAGAAGAAGTCGACTTGTTTGAGCAAAACCTGAATACAATTACAACTCAAATGTTAAATGATTCAATAAAAGTAAAATCCAAAGATATTAATAAAAAACAATTTATGAAGAAATACGGACATTTGAGACCAGGAACTTACGATATAACATCAAAGAAATATGCCCAAATGAAAAATTTTAAATTTAACGCAAGAAGAAAAAAAAATAAGTTTTTTTATCTATCTAAAGAACAAAAATTTAAAATTCACAAACTTATAAAAAAGAATGATTTTAACATTAATAGTGATGAATTCTTAAATTATTTAAAAAATTCGTTAATTTTAAGGGAATATAGTAAATTTGTATTCACAAAGTATTTAAGTCTAATTTTAGAAATAATTGCTAAATTTGGAAAGAAAAAACACTTAACAAGATCAGAAATCTCAAATGTAGATATAAAATATTTTTTAAATAAAAAATTTCGTAAACTTAAAAGATCAAATTTGTTAAATATAATTGATAAAAATAAAGATAAGATCAATCTAAATAAGCAAATTAAATTACCATCATTAATAATTGATAAATCTAATTTAAGAGTCGTACCTTTTCAGGTAAATCAACCAAACTTTGTAACAAGAAAAAAAATTGAAGGTGAATATATATATTTAGATAAATTTAAAAATATTAAAAAATTAGATAATAAAATAATTGTTATAGATAATGCCGACCCTGGATACGATTGGATTTTTGCATATAAGATTTTGGGTTTGGTTACGAAATTTGGGGGAATCAATTCCCATATGGCTATAAGATGTTCCGAATTATCAATACCTGCAGTAATAGGTTGTGGCGAACAAATATTTCTTGATATTATTAATGATCAAAAAAAACAAATATTTATTGATTGTTCAGCATCTTTAATTTACTCAACCTAGAGATATGAAAATAATTGGTGTTTCACAAAGATTAGAAATTTCAACGCATGGTGAATTAAGATTACAAATTGACATAAGGCTTTTAAATTTTATTTTAAAATGCGGCTATATTCCAATTCCAATACCATATTATAATTTACCAAATAAAAAATCATTAAAAAAACTTACAATTTGGTTAAACAGCGTAAGACTATCAGGAATAGTTTTGTCTGGTGGCAGTAATATTGGAGAGTACAAGTTAAGAGACTGTTCTGAAAGATTGTTTATTAAATACTCATTAAGAAAAAAAATTCCAATTTTTGGTATATGTCGAGGAATGCAAATTATTGGATCATATTTTAATGTACGGTTAAAACCTGTGAAGAAACATATTAATATCACACACACGATTTATTCAAATAAAGAAAAATTAAAAGTTAACAGTTTTCATAAATATTCTTTGAAAAATTGCCCAAAAAATTTTTCTGTCGAATTTAGATCTTTAGATGGGAACATCGAGTCGATCAAATCAAACGATAAAAAAATATATGCGTGTATGTGGCACCCGGAAAGGTACAAAAGATTTAAAAAAACTGATATTATAAATTTTAAAAAATTATTTAGGTAATGAGAGCTATAATTTTGTCTGCTGGGAGGGGTAGTAGGCTACCTAAATACCTATCATTGAAGCCAAAAGTTCTTCTTAAAATTGGAAAAAAAACTATCTTAGAAAAACAAATTAAAAATTTTGAATCAATGGGTATTAAAAAAATTGCTTTAGTAACGGGTTATAATTCTAAGCACTTAAATAAACTAAATTTAAAATGTTTCCATAATAGAAAATGGTCAAAAACAAATATGGTTTTCTCACTTAGAAAAGCAGACAGTTGGTTAAAAAAATATGAGTGTATAGTTTCTTATGGAGATATATTATATGAAAAAAAAGCATTAAAAAATTTGATAAATAATAGAAATAAAATTGTTATTAGCTACGATATTAATTGGAAGCACTTATGGCAAAAAAGATTTAAAAATATTTTCAGTGATGCAGAAACTTTTAAAGTTAAAGGAGGATTGATTAAGGAAATTGGAAAAAAAACTAATAGCATAAAAAAAATTGATGGTCAGTATATGGGTTTAATGAAATTTAATCCCTCTGGATGGAGTATTTTTAAAAAATGTTTGAAAAAAGAATTTAATGGAAAATATCAAAAATTATATTTGACAGATATATTTCAAAAGCTTATAGAAAATGATAACCGCATTTACGGAGTTAAATTTAAGGGAAAATGGGCTGAGGTAGATAGTTTAAAAGACTACAAAATAATGAAAAAAATTTTTATAAAATGAAAAGAATAGTTTTAATAAGACATGGTAAAGCAGCTATGGCAGGAAAAGATCATGAAAGAGAACTTGATGAGGATGGACTTATTCAATCAGAATCATTAAAAAATAAATTAGTTAGTTTAGGACTCAAGAGTTCAAAAATTTACGCTAGCCCCTTTAAAAGGGCAATTCAAACAATTAAACCATTTTCTGTGACTAACAAAAATGTGATAATTGAGGAGAAAAAAGAACTAGAAGAAATTCACATGCCCAAGGACCAAAAACTCACAAAACATCAAATAATAGAAAAAATGTGGGCAGATGAAAATTTTAAAGTTCTTGATGGTATATCACACAAAGATCATTTTAATAAAATTAAACCATTTTTAATAGATGTTTTTGAAAATTTTAAATCTAAAAAAGACGATTTAGTAATAATATCTCATGGAGTTTTAATAGGCTTGATACTAAAATTCTTTTTTAAAATTAAATTTGGCTTTAACGATTGGAAAATAATGACAATGCCAGATATATATTTTTTGAATTTTGATGATAATAACAACTTTATAAGTATGAAACGAGATAATGAAAATATAGAAAGGATATTTAAAATATAATGGCTGAGGAAATAACAAAAAAGTATTTAAAGGAGAAGCAATACAGCACAACCAAATATTTAGAAGCAAGAATAAAAATTCATCAATTTACAAAAAATAAATTTTCATTTCATGAATGGATACTTGATAATTTTAACATGGATGCCTTTAAAGAAAAAGAAACTATAAAGATTTTAGATGTTGGATGTGGCACGGGGGTATTTTGGAAAAAAAATTTGGATAAATTAAATAAGTATAATTTAGACACTGTTTTTACTGATTATACAGAAGCTATGGTTGAGAAAGAAAAAGTTAATACAGTCGATATTAAAGGAAAAAAAGTTTATGAAATAGCAGATATAGAAAATTTAAAAAAATACTATGGAAAATTTGACATTGTCATGTGTCACAATGTTGTTTACCATTCACATGATAAAGATAAAGCATTAGACAATTTACAAAAATGTCTAAACGATGATCCGAACTCTTTTTGTAGTATAACAACTAATAGTGAAAAGCATATGTTAAATGTTTATGAAATTGGTAGAAGGTTAGACAGAAATTTTCCAACCGATCGAATAATCGATACATTTACAGAGGAAATTGCAGATCAATTAATTCCAAAACATTTTAATATGGATAAAAAAGTTGAGGAGGAGGAACTTCAAGTTACTGATTGGGAAATTTTGATGGGTTTTGTAGCATCTGGCGTAGAACCAAGAGGTATAAAATTAGTTGATGATTTTTATGATAAATATAAAGAAGTATTCGATAAAGAAATGAAAGCGAAAGGATACTTTCAGATTATTAAAAGGTCTCCACTTTATATTTGTAAAAAAAAATAAAAAGATTAAATTAAAAAGTGGTAATTTGGATAACAGGTATTTCTGGAACTGGCAAAAGTACGCTAGGAAACTATTTCTTTAAAAAATTTAAAAAGAAATATCCGGCCACTGTTTTTTTTGATGGGGATCAGTTTAGATCTATATTTTTTAATGATATAAATTATACACTCAAAGATAGAGATACTAATGCTATTAGACTTACTAGTTTGGTTAAATATATTTCATCTCAAAAAGTCAACATTATAATATCTGCAAATCTAACATCACAAAGATTTAGAGATTGGTGTAAAAAAAACGTAAAGAATTATTTTGAGGTGTATATAGATACACCAATGAAAACTTTGATAGAAAAACGTGACTATAAAAAATTATACAAAAATGCAATTAAAGGAAAAATCAAAAATGTTGTAGGTATAGATATTAAATTTAAATTACCAAAAAAACCAGATATGACAATTTATAATAACGCAGGCAAAAAAAAACTGTTTTCGCATTATGGAATAATTATTAAAAATATTAAAAAAAACAAAATCAAAATATATTAAATTTAAATGAAA
>CEQL01340006.1_pt1 | contig 11661 bp, 10 predicted proteins | sample 356281 | NCBI WGS metagenome assembly CEQL01 (sample SAMEA2621203, study PRJEB7988) | marine metagenome | biome: marine biome (ENVO:00000447); feature: surface water layer (ENVO:00002042); material: "saline water (ENVO:00002010), including plankton (ENVO:xxxxxxxx)" | depth 5 m
GTTCAAAAACAACTACTTTGTATTTAAAAAATTATCCAATGTCAACGTCGACAGAGTCCTTTCCAACTTCAAAAAATCGTCAAAAGTTGAAGAAGTTATTGAAGAGGAGTCTACGAAATCATCATCAACATCTTCGGAGACGTTTCCAGGAACTCCAGAAGGAACACCCCCTATGATTCAAATAGAAAGAGCGAAAGAGAAAGAGAAAGAACAAAAGAAAACAAAAACAGTCAGAAAAACAAATAGTAAAAATACTACTGATACTGAAAATCCTGGTGAGATTCAGACTATCAAGGTGAAGAAACCTAGAAAGCTTAATAAGACTATCACTCTTCAAGGAGAATCAAAAGAATAGTTGAATAGTTGAATAGATTACAGATTAGAAAAATGGAAAACACTTAGAAATAAATTAACAGATACATTATAAATCATTATGAATTATTATGTATTACCTACAAAAAAAATGAATATAAGTATTAAACCAACATTCGGTCTGGATATATCACCCTTTATCTCCAATAGTTTTTATTTCAATGTTAGCTTCTTGAATAATCAGATAAACGCACAGCAAGTGATAAGTCAGAATGACATACCAGAAAAGGAGATAAAAGAGCTCGAAAAGATAAACTCAATATATGCATTCCTGCCAGAAATTATATCCGAAACCCTTCATAGCTCAATACATGATAGTGAAGAAGAGAGTGTGTTTTTCGTGACCATTGAGCTTTTCTACTCATTTGATCTTACGAAATCAAAGTATGTAAAGGATAACGTAAATAGTATTGTTTATGTTGGAAATAATTACAATAACTTCAACTCTGGGGTTTTATTTTCAACAAAAACGAGTAATTCTAATTGCTGTTTGGCAAAAATCGAAGAGATTATCTACTCATTATCCGGATCTCCACCTTTGTTTGATAATAACGACATTTCTCTTTTCTTTTTCGATCTTGAAACAAACAACAAGATATCCTTTTTCGACTCAACCATCTTAGTGAAACTTCTTAAGGTAATTTACATCCTTCTTCTTACCAAGAAATGCTGTATTATTAAAATGGGGACATTAATTTACAAACCTTTTATTGATGTTGTCTATATACTGTCTGGAATCTATTCCTCGGTATACATATCTAAGCCCACAGTTACACAACATGCCAATGATAGATACATTGTTTGCAAGGATGCATTTGAAAAAGACATTCCCATAACGGAATCATCGTCTGTTTCGGTTTCTATTATGAATCTTATTAAAACTCTTGAAATTATAAACGATAACAAGGTCATATCAATAATTGAAAATGGAGTATCTCATCATTTTTTGAGTAAGATAGAGGAATCCAGTTTAATAATAGGACAAAAATACATCGAACATTTCGAAAGCCTGAATCTTCTCATGAAGATGTATGGAAAACCCGAAAAAATAGATTCTCAAAAGAAAATTTCATTTTCAAAATGTTTGCAGTGGTGTGACAAGTATAACATACCTAGAAATGACAAAAACGAGGTATCTTAATATTAGAGTGATTTGTGCGTGTGGACTCTATGTATGGATTTATGTTCCTTTTCTATGACAACAAGGATCAGTTTGGTTTGAAATCACGCTCTTTGCCTTCAATATGAATGGAATTGTGGTAACTCCGTTAGGATTTGAGAAATTATCAGCAGTTGCCTTGTTTTTAGTATTCTTCACTGCCAGTTTTATTGTGTTTAATACTAGATCAGAAGTTCGCGAGGAACTAGATACTCCTCCTTGTTGTGCAAACTTAGCGTTACTTGGTTTGTAAACGACTTCATTACAATTGTTAGTAGAGCAGTTTGATGTGTATGTTTTTCCTCCGTCGGTAGTATAATTGTATTCGTTTTGTTTAATGGTCTTGCATCTAGCGTGTCTATATTGTTGGTTTGTCTGGTAGTATGTTTGGCTTAAGTTCGTGCTTGCTCCTCGAGCAAGTTTAAGAGCTTTTGTTGGCTCGCAACAATTATTATCTCGTTCATCGCTTAAATCACTTTTTACGTCACTTGCAAAATTAACGTTACTTACTGATTCAGTAACGTGACCAGGACGATTCATGAGAGATAACAGAGGAGTAGATCTACTTGATCTCACATACCTATCTACATTTGTTTTTAGATAGCTTTTAGGTTTACTTGGGTCTAAAGATACCGTATTGATAAATCCAAGTCTGTAATGTTTCATGGGGCGCGCGAGCCCATGTTTATAAGCCACATCGTTTGTTGTATCTTTATTTGTAAATGGGCGAAGGTTTGTAGAAGTTACCGATATGGGGGTTGAAAGAATGGCTGAACTAGACATATAATATACAGGAGCAAAAAAAATAATACACTGTTCTTTTTTGTTTCGTTAATATAAGACAGATATATGAAACACAAGAGGAACCACTATATTTTTTATTGTATTATAGGTCTAATGATATTTCTCAGTGTGTATGAGGAGATGAAATCATGTAGACTAATTGAAGGGATGTCACCTGCAGAAAAGATGAAAGCACAGAAAAAGGCTGCAGCTGAACGCGCAAAGAGAAACCAACAACAGAAACGTGATAAACAGGCGTCTAAAACTGAAAAATTCACAGATGAAGAAATAGAACAGTTAAACAAAAATGTATCAGACGTTGTTTCTCTTCGTAAAAATGTTTGTAAGAAGACTGATCTAGTAGAACTGGACAAGAGTTTAGATAAACTTAATGAAAAGATGCTTACTGTTAAGCAGAAGGCTGATGATAAAAAACAAAAAAGCGGTCAACGCATATCTTAATTTTTTAATCTGAGTCTAATATAACAATGAAATCAAGAACATATTCCATTCTAAGGTTTGCAGCAATTGTATTTGTGATGATATTCTTTAACTGTTTTGCTCTAGCTAGTATAACTGACGTGGAACCAGAGACCAAACCAGAGACAGATGAAGAACAAAAGGACGAAGGATCAAAGGAAAACTTTGAGAAATACGGAGCGGACTACCACGCCTCTATCGTGGAGAACAAGAAGAAGATAGCTGAACTTAGGAAAACTCGGTGCATGAACGAGGACCTTATACGTATGAGAAAGCAACAGACAAAGCTCAACGAAGAAATCACACAATTAAACCATATAGAAGACAAGACATGAGGTGCGTAGCAAATAAATATAGTATGTTATTTTATTTTAACACACTATATTAATGAAGATGAATGTAAAGAATCTTTTTAAGATGGTAAAGAAAAACAAGGCTGTAACCATTGTTGTCGTCTACATAATTTTACGTATGATGGCGATAACTATTCTTAATTATCTAGCTAGACCTTCGGTTCCTCCTCCTTATTATGAGGGGATGACAAATACAGAAAAAATATCGCAGAACACTAGAAATCTTAAGTGGCTGGATAAAAAAATGGTAGACAATAAACAAGTTGATGAGATGAAGGTTAATATGAAAAAATTAAATGAAGAAGTGCATAAAGAGAGAAAAAGACATGAGAAAAAGGTGAAAGAGCTACAGAAAGCATCAAAAATGAAAATAAGCGGCGTGAAGTAATTATTTTAATGTAGGCATATAATAAGTAAACATCAATGTCAAGCCAAAATTCTTTTTTCTCACAAGTCGGAAATGAGATTGAGAAGGGACAATCTTCACTTTTAGGACCAACCTATCCCTACTACAAAAATGTCAAGGATCCTCGTGGTCTTGGTATGAACGATCGAGGAACTCTTCCTCAACTCGGAAAAAATGTTGGAGGATTAATTGCTTACACGGAAGTTCTAGTAACTGGAACAGGTAAGGCCTCCACCACCGGAAGACCTTTAGGCAATGCGTTTTTTCTAAAAACTGGAGGAATGTGTAAGGACAAAGACAGTGGGAAAGAGGTCCCTAGATACATTTACGTGAACAATATCCCTCAGGGAAATATTCCTATTGTTTCCCAGGCCATGGGTGCCAATTTCTCAATGTTCAAAGGTCTTGTTCCTGGAACTATGTCTAACCTAAACGCTCTTAATCCAATGGGGTTCATATCTGCGTTTTCTACTGGCTCCACTCCTAAATGCAGATCATTAAATATGGAAGTTGTCGATACCAATAATGCCAGACGTAGGGAAACAAGGTTTGTTGCTGACGTGGATATAGCACAAATCGATCCATGCACTTTTGGAGGAAGAAATCCCGTTACAGGAAAAGGATGTAAGAGTTACTTTACCAATATGGATGGAACAAACATAGGAACGTCTCAAGTAAACGAGGACGGATTTCCTTTAGATATTGTTACCCAAGTGTATTTTGGAATACTTGGTCTTCTTATTATATACATTCTGTATTGTATCTACGTTCGCAAACCAGTGTCTAAATAATTTAATGTAAATCATTCAATGCATTTAATTACTCAAATAACAAGGTGAATACATCTTGTTATTTAATTTACTAGTATTAATATCACTTAATTAACGGCGTCCTCCCTTCTTCTTGTGGGACTTTCTGCGTTTCTTATGAGACTTCTTCTTGTGGGATTTCTTGTGGGATTTCTTGTGAGATTTCTTGTGAGACTTACGACGTCTGCGACGGCGTCCACCGTTCATGTCCATATCGGCTTCCCCCTCGGCAGGGGTTTCTTCATTGGTGGTTTCTGTTTCTTCCATATTATTGTCTTCACCTTCTTGAGTTTCCTCGTTTGTGGTCTCGGACTCTTCCATGGTTTCATTATCTGCTTGTCCACCATGATATCTACGTCTGCGACGACCACCGAGCATGGCATGCACATCACCGCCACCAACTTCGCGATCAGGGCTGCAAGCTTGACCGCCACGGTATTTTCTGCGACGTCCTCCCATAGTGGGAGCAGGAGCAGTCTCCTTCTTCTTTCCAGGAACGAAACTTCCCAAGTAATTTGTCATGTCACTAAATCTCTTTCCAATAGTAGTAGGTGCCTCAGAAGCGGGAGCTGTGGCAGGGGGGATAGTATCAACATTCATTGGTGCGCTTAGGTCTTGTCTGGGACCTGGCACGGACACATCTTGACCTCCACGACGACCTCCTCGTCTACTTCCAGCGCGTCTGCCTCCTCGGCGTCCTCCTTTTCTAGTTCCTCCTGTGTTGCAGTGGGGCATTATATATTAGCAAAAGATTTTTTCAAAAAAATAAATAATTGGTTAAATAGCAATACAATCAATTATTTTTTAAGGACCTTCTTTTTCTTAAGAAGTTTGAATATCTGGACCGCCAATAACGCGCCTGCAATTTCTGCACCGATATAGGGTAATACGTGTTTTACGTCAAGCTTACCGCTTCCATATAATCCTAAAGTTACAGCAGGGTTTAGTGATCCCCCTGATATTTTTGAACCGATAACAATACCTAAAAATAAAGTGGCCGCGATAACAAAAGGATTGCCAGAAGCCAGAATAGAGAACATGAACACCATTGTCGCTAAAAATTCATACAAGTATGCATTCATCATTGTATAAATTACGCAAAGATTTTAAAATAGACTATCCGGAACTATTGATAATTTTGATAGAAGTTGAGTTGCTTTTTCAACAACTGAGATGTATAAAGTAATAGTAGATGTGCTATTAAGTTCTCCAGTAGCCGTTATAGTGTATGGTGTATTGGCCGTGACAGCCTTGGGGTTTCCACTTATTTCACCGGTGGTTTCGTTGAGTGTTAGACCCACTGGAAGAGCAGGACTTACTTCATACTTGTGTATGGGACCACTTAGAACTCTAACCGTAGCAGGAGGAATACTCACCGTATTTTCGTCTAAGAAGAACACTGCAGGATCTGATTGTTGTGTTCCAACAACATAATTAAAGGATGGTGCTCTTAGAATAGACGATAATCTAATACTTGTTGCGCTCTGGAGATTCTTTGCAGTATTCTTGACCGCAATGACATAGACAGTGCTTTCTTTGAGTTTTGTTGGTGTTCCTGCAATCTTTCCTGATTTTTCAATAGTAATTCCTTCTGGTAGCTCGGGATAAATCTCCAGATGGTCGTATTGACCCCCTTCATTTATCATGATAGCTTCATTATGCTTTCCTATTATGAAAGTGTAATTATTACTTCCATACGAAATCTTTGGTGCAACTTCTCTCGAAATCGTTTGTAGAATTTCAATAATAAGAAGTGCGTTGAAACTGGTGTTTGTATTTGTTCCGGTAACAGTGAAGAAAGTGGGACCCATCTCCACTCTAGGAATACCTGTAATTCTGCCTGTTTTTTCGTCTATATTCATGCCACTAGGGAGAGGTGGGGTCACAATGTATTTGTCTACGCCACCACCATTCAGATTTCTTGGTTCCGGAACTTGATTGACAATTAGTTGAGTTATGTCTACGTTTTTATACCATGTTACGGTGGAAGGGACCATCTCAAATCTAGGTGCTTTTTCAACAATTCTAAAAGTAACTGTTTTGTATGCGTAGGTCTCCTTTCCGTATAAAGATAATTTGGTTCTTGTTAGAATGACTGCGGTAAAATCTTGTGTGGTGTATGGACAAACACCTGTTATTCGTCCAGAGGACGTATTTAGTTCAAATCCTTCAGGTAATGAAACACTTTCAAAGGTATCTATAACACCGCCTGTGCTACTTTCTACATTTAAGTCTATTTGTTGACCAGCATGCACCTTGAAGATATCGTTATTTCCATATGTGAAAACGATTTCAGGTTCGAATATGTCTAGGACAATTGTCCAGTATCCATATAAGCGTCCGATTCTATTTGAACTGAGTGGAGATCCTATGCTAATCAAATACCTGGGTAGAAACTTGGGGTCAGTTCCCCATCTGTTATGAGGTTTATTTTTGTTGTATTCCTCAAGAATCGTTATAGAGTTCTTGGTAGGCGTTCCGGATATAACACCTGTTCTAGGATCCAAAGAGAGACCGTCAGGTAAGGGTGGGTCAATGGAAAAAACCTCAATGGGTCCAGTGTAATGAGAATATTTTGGCTCTATCGTGGTTTTGTCACCTCTTACCAAATCAATACGTGATTCTTGAATCACAGATTTTGTATAATCAAACCCAGGAATATCCCATTCATGATTTTCTTCTCTCATCTCTAAGCCGTAACCCTGTTGTATTTCATAATTAGCTACAGGTTTTCTTGGATGATAAACAAACCATTTAACCATTTTTAATGACGTTCCGTTTTTACCCACGTCTCCATAGCCAGCCATAGGTTTTTCATTCATGTCGTAAACAACTTGAAATGTCAAATTAGGTCCCCTCACAAATCTGTTAGTTGCGTCTCTCACCGAAATATACCACTGCTGAGGGTCAATTGATATTCTAGTTCTAAAACGATAATTTTTATTCCAGGTATCTGGATCGTTAAAATCTGGTATATTAAGATCCCAACTCGCAATGTAATCATAGGGTGAGTAACCCGGGTTCACAGCGTCCGGCACGTCATCGAATTGTTGATTAAGTATAATTTGACCATAATCTTTACTATACAAAGTGCCCATACGGTATTCTTCTCCGTTATGGGTGCGGGTGTAGGTGGCGAACGTACCTAGGTTCCGGATTTGTTTTATTCCATCTTTTACAACTGGATCTATTCTCCAGTTTGACCCTCCATAAGGACCTCCGTTATTTATAGGACGCGGAACAATAAGTTTGTATTTATCTACCAAATTGTTGTTCGCATTCGACAAACCTCCGTTAGGAGATCTATGGTTTAGCAACCAGAAATTAGTAGTTTCATAAGTTGGTATCGGAGGTGCCCCGGATGATGATTGAAAGATAATAGTGTATGTGTGAGCAAACGCTGTTTCTGTAAACACACTAATTTCATACTGTGTTAGTGGAGTAAGTCCTAATGGTTGTCCGTATACGTATCCTGCACCAGACAAAGTAAGACCATTGGGAAGATTTGGAAACACTCGAGCAGATACAATTCCATAGTTTTCAAGACTGACGCCTGGAATAAAAGTTGGATATGAAAGATTTCTTCCAGTGTCACCAATCCATAGTGTTTGAGTTTGTATGGCAGGGGAATATACACTAGCCTGGTCAGGGAGTTTAAGTTCAATCTTAGCACTCAGATATCCTGCATTGGACCCTACCATAGGTGTTGTAGTTCCTCCATATGGATTTGTAGAGACAGGAATGATCGCTTCCGGCACTGCCGTGTAACTTGGATCTGATTCAATGTTTAGACCAGTTGCGTTGTAGTAAGGTGTAGGATAAACCACTGGAGGAGAGCATTTTTCGCTATACACTATCATATCTTCTCCTCCCATGTATCCATGATAGTAGCAGTATGCAGACATATGTCCGAAATCATCGGTAACAGTTATTTCTACGTCACCGTAGTAGAAGGGGTATTCAAAGTTGCCTACCGTTTTCTTAAGCATTTTGCTATCAGATCCTTTAATTGAAATAAGTTCTTCCTTTCCTTTATTCAATATAGTGAAAGCATGTGTTTCAGGAATGTTGGTAATTTTGTAGACCCCCGTGTAAAATCCGTATTTGGTAGGGAGAATCTTAAAACCGCTATACAATCCAGACTCACTAATTGCACCTGCAGGCCAATTTGCACCTTCATAATCTCTAAACACCCATCTTTTTGGACCAACTGCAGTTCCCTGCTGTGAAACTTGCAATACCATGAGAATCGATTCATTCTTAACACATGGGATAGTGGAAAGTTCTGCCGCCTGTTTGACATGATCACTTGTGCATCCAGTGGTGTCAATATCCTCTACGTTTTGAGTATTACTCGCTAAACCTGTGCATTGTGTGTAGTTACAATCCATTCTCTTTTTAAGATGGTCTGCCATAAATGCACTGTGTCTACTTGAGGCTCTGCGCTGATATTCTTTTCCGAAAGAGCTTGTGCTTTTTAAGTCTTCAGGAACAATAATAGGAGGTTTTTGATCTCCTGTCACTGGCATGTAAGTCGGTCTCTTTGGAGGACAAAACTGACTAGATGGATTTTCTCTTGCAGAAACCTTTGCAGGAACGTTAGATCCTCCATTTCGAGCCTTTCTTAATGCAGAGTTAACGTCTCTGAAAAAACTTCTTTTAAATGTCATCATGTTGGGTGTCTTATTGTAGCTAGATTTACCTACCGCTACATTTTTCATCATAGATAGTCGCATTGAAGACGATAACGGTGAAATGAACTTGTTATTGTGATTTCCAGGTTTTTCAACTGTTTTCCCCATTCGGAGTTCAACATCTTGTTTCTTTGCCATGAAGTAATCAGACGTGCTATCGGTTACCCCAAACTTCTCTGGTTCTCCATTAGTAGCTGTGGTTATTCCTCTATTCTTATTCTCTATTGTTCCTGGAGTTTGACTTGTAGACAGCGGTCCTTTATTAGGTGCTGAAACGTAACTTCCACCCATATAAGAGATGTTACAATACTGTTTGTAGGCAATGCTTGTCATATATACTCTATATATATAACAATCTAAAAAGTATGAAAAAATATTTGCATTGTATTCAAATTAATTTCTGTTGTAGGTATCTCTGTAAGCTCTTTCTTTCTTAAACTTTGAATATACAGAACTATCGTATACGTATTTGGGGTTTCCACTTTGGTTGGGCAAATCACTTGCATTGTATACAAGTCTAAATGGGGTGGCAGCTCTGGCCTTTCCATTATCTAATTTGGTTAGTGTTGGGTTCCATGTGTTACGTAAAACAAAACGATTCATAGCGTAAGGCTCTGTTCTATCGGCAACACCAGTTGGTGTTCGCATGATTCCATTAAAGTTCAATGACATTATATGAGGAGAACAACAGTATCCAGGCATCTTTTATATTATATATAACACACACATTTTTTTGTTGCGCTAAATACAAGTTATTGAGTTATAATTCTCGGGGCTACATTCATGGTAGTTAATTCTTGGAATAGTAGTTTGCATGCATATGGTAACTCAACATAACTAAAGTCTGTTCGATTATTACATGTTTTGCAGTGATGAACATCTGCTTTATCATTAAAGGATGCAATCATACCACATTTCTTACACGTATATACACTGTATTTGTCTGATACGTCATATATCCTCTCCTTCGTAAATCTAGCGGCTCCATGTGAACACATACAATCTCTTTCCATTTCACCAAATCTTAGACCACCATCACGACTTCTTCCTTCTGCAGGTTGTCTTGTGAGATTCACCATGGGTCCAATCGATCTACTGTGTTGTTTATCCGCAACCATATGTTTGAGTCTTTGGTAAAATACAGGACCTATAAATATGTTTGCATCTATTTGCTCACCGGTTATCGCATTATACATAACTTCGTTTCCATTAGATTCATACCCCACCTTTTTCAGTTCCTCACATATAGTTGGAACGTCTAAATCGCCAAAACTGGTTCCATCGCCCAATAACCCCAGTTCAACTAGAACCTTTCCTAAAAGTGTTTCTTTCAATTGACCAATAGTCATTCGTGATGGAATCGCATGGGGGTTAATAATAATGTCAGGTTTTATTCCTGATCTTGTAAATGGCATATCTTTTTCCGGAATAATATTTCCAATGGTTCCCTTCTGTCCATGTCTACTACTAAACTTGTCTCCGTAAGTAGGTTGTCTTAATGCTCTCACTCTCACCTTTGCAAAGGTATATCCATCTCCGTTTCTGTCCATATAATTTTTATCTACATAAGTGTCTTCATTTGTTCTATACACCTTGCTCTGATCCTCAAACTTAATGACTTTTGTATGGTCATTCCTATTTTCTTTGATAGGAACTACTTTTGATATGATAACATCTCTATTTTCAATAAGAGTATTTTCATTCATCAGACCAACACTGTTTAACTTGTCATAATTTGCAAATTTCATTCCCTTCGTTTTTTGAGGATCTGGTTTACATCGAATTTCTTCATCCCCGTTTATTTTTTGTTTGTCTTCGTCTTTTTCGGTATGATAAATAGTTGCCTGAAACAAGCCTCTTTCAATAGATCCTTTGTTGAACAACAACGAATCTTCTTGATTGTATCCTGTATGCGACATAATTGCAACTATTACGTTTGTTCCTGATGGAATCTTCATAAGTTCAATCATATTCATCACACGCGTATCCACAAAGGGTCTTGTGGGATAATTTAGAACATATGCAGTTTTGTCCATTCGTTCTTGGTAGTTCGTTACGTAAACCCCCATCGCTTGTTTTCCCATGGCACATTGATATGTATTTCTGGGAGATTGATTGTGATCCGGAAAGGGAATACATGAACCTAAAATACCAAATATTGTGCTCGGATGAATCTCACAATGAGTATATTTATAGTAGAGGTTGTCTGCGGATTTCTTTTTAAGATCACTTGGTTTCATGGAAACCATAATACTCTGTTGTTCGTCTGGATCTACATATTCAATAATAGATTCTGGTATTTTTACATTGGTTAGTAAATCGTCCCAAGTAATCTCTTTTTTGTCAATCATATCCACTATTTCATCAGTAACAACCACGTTATTATCTTTCACACGAAGAAGTGGTCTTGTTATTCTACCACCTTCATTACATACTCTTAGCTCGTTTGTTTTGTAGTTAAATATGATAGAAGTGTAAATGTTAATAAACCCTGTTTGCTTATTGTATTTCAATTTGTCGTAAACATCCTTTGGGTTTTCAGTTACTCCTACCCAAGAACCATTGACAAATACCTTCGTTTTTTTATATGTTTCATTCGGCTTTA
>CEQL01129996.1_pt1 | contig 11650 bp, 13 predicted proteins | sample 356281 | NCBI WGS metagenome assembly CEQL01 (sample SAMEA2621203, study PRJEB7988) | marine metagenome | biome: marine biome (ENVO:00000447); feature: surface water layer (ENVO:00002042); material: "saline water (ENVO:00002010), including plankton (ENVO:xxxxxxxx)" | depth 5 m
TGTTCGTCTATTACATTAATTATTTGTTTTAAATGATTGATTAATATTGGTTTTTTACCTGTTTGAATACTTCCTTTTTTTCTTTTAATACCCATAAGATTTTCTATTATTACTGGATGTTTTGTATCAAGATAATGACCTTTTAACTTATGAACTACTCCAATAGATACTAGTCTGCGCCTTAAAGTGCTTATTTTTGAATTTATTGATAGATGTGTTAGATATAACGATACAACCTTGGGTTCTGTGGGTATTGAATTAAATCCATGTTTTGCGCAGAATACACTAAAATCTTTAAAGTCTGACTTGTAAGCTCTTAAAGTATTATCAGCCTTTGATAACCTAAGGTTGTTTAAAGTATCCTCATGAAGTTTTTTAAGATCTGTTACTAGTTCATTCATATTACTATTGATAACAATTAATTATCATTAGTAATATATTAAGTGATTTTAGATGTCAATACATATAATTTCAAAGCTAATGATTAAATTTATTCTTCCAATTGTAGCATTTATAGCTTTCGTTTATGGAATTTCGTACTTTTGGACTAATTCAAATTCAAAAGGCAAAAAAATGATATCTTTAAGCTTTATAATAGCTCTTATTATAGGCATATCTTTAACAATTTACCTAATATTTGACTAATGAAGCTAAAAGGTACTAAATTTCAGCTAAAAGTTTGGACTTATTTAAGCAAAATACCTCGTGGGAGCGTTAAAACCTACCTTCAAGTGGCAAAAGCTATAGGAAAACCACTTGCTTCACGTGCTGTGGCCAATGCTATAGGAAAAAACCCCTATCCTCTCAAAATACCTTGCCATAGAGTTATAAGATCTGACGGATCGCTTGGAGGGTATTCAGGCAAAGGGGGTGTAAAAATAAAGAAATTTTTGCTAAAAAAAGAGGGTATAACGCTCTAGAATTGTTAATTGACGGGCGATCGGGTCTATTACCCCCTATTCCACTGTATTTTTTATCCACACACTAGGTAGTTGCACTCGAAAAACAATTATTCAAAAAAAAACACCCTCTATGGCCGTTTAAACGCTATATTCAGTACACGCAAAGCTTGTGATATTATTGATTATTGCTGCTTTTTGAGTGCTCTAAAACACCCTAATTTGCTTGATATTAGCCTTTTACTTTTCAATATTTTATATTTTAACAGCTAAAATCTCAATTTTTAGCACTTATTTACCTGATTAATTAATTTTTTTTAATTTAAATAAGCTATATTTTCCAATGTTTATTTACAATTTCTCTAATATATGTAAGTAATATTTACATATTTTCTAATATAATACTTTAAATATTTTATCTATATCACTGTATTTATTGAATATTTATTTTGATAATAAATAGGAAAATATCTTTGAATGAAAAGAATTTAATGTTTTGTAAAACTTACTATATTTAAAGATCAGATAAAATCGTAATAGATCAGATGAATAAAAAAATACTTATATTTACTGCAACCTACAACGAGTCTGAAAATATAAAAAATTTTTTAAATAGCATATTAGATTTAAAAATTGAGTTAGATATATTAGTCATTGATGATAATTCTCCAGATAATACATGGAAAATTATCGAGGATTATTCAGTAATTAACAAAAATATAATTTTATTAAAAAGAAAAAACAAAGAAGGATTAGATACAGCACATAAATATGCATTTAATTTTGCTAAAAAAAATAAATATGACTATTTAATTACAATGGATGCTGACCTATCACATGATCCAAAAATCATACCAACATTCATAAATTATTTGGAGGATTATCCTTTTGTAATTGGATCAAGATACATTGCAGATGGAAAAAATGAGACCAAATTTTTTAGATTTTTACTAAGTTATATGGGTAATAAATTTATAAAATTTGTATTAAATATTAATTGCAATGAATTTACAACATCTTATAGAGGATTTGATTTAAACAAACTTAATAAATTAAATTTAGAAGAAGTGAAAGCTAAAGGATATAGTTTCTTTATGGAAACACTTTTTTTAGTTAAAAAAAAAAATTATGAAATAAAAGAATTTCCAATTATATTTAAAGATAGAACAAGAGGTGTTTCTAAAATACCTAAAACTGAAATATTAAGAACATTAAAAAATCTTTTTTTACTTAAAATAAATAACAAAAATTAATGAAAGACTATAAACATCCATTAGGAAATATAAAAATAAGATTTATTAAATTTATAGCAAATACAATAGGTCAAACAATTTTATTTATTTTATCTTTTTTTTTAAATATAAATAAAAAAAAAAGTGAAATAATTATATCTTCTGCAATTTACGCACCATGGAAGGACGATATTGAATTTAAACTTTTTTCAGAGAAAATTATTTCAGATACCCTTTTAGACTTAAAGAGACTTTATACTTTATGGTACTTTTCTAAGTCTTTAAAAAATAAAGAAGGAAATATTTTAGATATAGGATGTTTAAAAGGTGGAGCAGGATTCGCCATGTCTAAAATTAATCGAAGAGGAAATACTTATTTAATAGATACGTTTGATGGATTAGTTGAAAATGAAAATTATCATAAAAAAGGACATTTTGTATTTAATGACATAGATTTTGTAAAAAATAAAATCAAAGAACTTAAGTTAAAAAATACAAAAGTTATTAAAGGAAAATTTCCACAAGAAACAACAAAATATATAAAAGGTAAAAAATATAAACTTTGCCACATAGATGTGAATACCTTTAATTCAACAAAATTATCTTTTAATTATTTAAGAAATAAAATTATAAAAGATGGAATAATCATATTTGATGATTATGGTATATACAGCACTGATAGTATAAAAAAATTTGTAGATCATATATCAAAAAAGTTCAGTAAAGATTTTACATTCATTAATAATTATATGGGCCAATGCATATTGATAAAAAAATAACTACAGGTTATTTTCCTGAGATATTAATATTCTTTATATTTATATTTGTTGGTATAATCAGCTATAAAGATTACGGAATTAGTATAGACGAAGAATATCACAGACAATCAGGACAACTTTATTACTCTTTTTTAAAAGGTTTGTTATTAGGAACAGATTTAGCTGATAAAATTACAGTAAAAGAAATTAGAGAAGCATCAAAACAAACTTTATACTTAATGCCTGCCTTTTTTGATGTTTTAGCAGAATTTTTTATAGATATTTTAGACATTAATGATACACAAAATGTTTTTTTTACAAGGCATTTAATTAATTTCATTTTTTTTTACATAAGCTGCTTCTTTTTTTATTTAATAATTTTAGAAATCTTCAATAATAAAATTTACTCAATTATTGGAGTGTTGTATTTATTTTTTTACCCAAGAATATTTGGTGAAAGTTTTTATAACAATAAAGATATTATCTTTTTAAGTTGTAGTATAATTTTGATTTTTTTTAGTATTAAATATTTAAAAAAACAAAATTATTTGAACGCTTTTTTGTTTGGTGCAGCATCAGGTTTAGCTTTTGACATAAGAATAATGGCTTTGATTCAAATTTTAACTGTTTATTTTATATTTTTTTTAAAAATACTTGATTCAAAATCATTTTTACAAGAAAAATATACACATTTATTTTTATCAATTATCACTACTATTTTTTTTATTTTTATTTTTTGGCCTTACTTATGGATCGATCCAGTAAATAATTTTACAAATTTTTTTAGTGTAATTAAAAGTGTTACACCAGACATTCAAAACTTTTACATGGGAGATTATTATTATTCTAAAACCGTTCCATGGCATTATTATTTTACATGGATCTTAGTAACTATACCTCTTTGCACAATATTATTTGGATTAATAAGTATAACCAAAATATTAGGAAATATTTTTAATGTTGTATTAAATTCTGACAAACACAATCATAAATTTTGGTCACAGGATAAAGAGATGTATGATTATTATTTGGTTATAACATTTTCCATTGTTTTATTTACTCAAATAAAATTTGGAGTAAGCTATGATGGTTGGAGACATTTATATTTTTTATATCCTTTTATTGTGATCTTTTTTATAGGTGGTTTCGATTTTTTAATTTCAAAATTAAAGATTAAAAAAATAATAAATCTTTTGTATATTTTAGTTATTTTTGAAATAATATTTATGGTTTCTTGGATCTACAAAAATCATCCTTATCAATATGTTTTTTTCAATCCTTTTTTTAAAAATCTAAGTTATAATAATTTTGAATTAGATTATTGGGGTTTATCCAATAGATCTTCACTAGAGTATATAGCTAATACCAGTCTTAAAGATAAAATTAAAGTTGCTACTGTTAGCTATACGTCTTTAGAAAGTTCTTTATTAGTTTTAAATCAATTAAATAAAGATAAAATAGTAATCGTTCATGATCTTAAAAATGCAGATTTTATTATTGATAATTATAGAAAAAAATGGGGAAAAGTCATCAAGTTAAACGAGCTTCATGATAATTTTATAAAAGTTTTAGATATATCTTCTGGTGGTAGAGTGATAAATACTATTTACAAAAAAATTGATAAATAAATGAAAATTTTTACATTAAAAGTTTTAATCGTATCAGTAGTTTTCTATATTATTTTTGAACTTGCGATTGGATCAAGAATAGATAAGGTTGAAAATTTTTTACAAAAATTTAACGATAAAGGTGAAAGAATAAAAATTAAAAATAAAGTATTATTAGAAATGGAAAAAGCTAATAAAAAAGACCAAATTTTAAAAGATGATGAAAAAAAAATTATTTCTGAATTTATTCGAAAACTTCAAAAGGAATTGAGCTCACAAAACAATTAGAAATTATTAATTAAAATACTTTAAACTTATAAAAACAACTACAGGTATCGTAATAAATGACATCACTGTAGAGGTTACAATTACACTGGCAACACTATCTACTACCTTTTTGTCTGAATACATTGACCCTACTAGATATGTTAAAACAGCGCTGGGCATACATGATTGTATTAAAAGAACACCAGCTGCAAAACCATTTAAATTAAGAATTTTAATCAATCCAAATCCTATAAAAGGTCCAATAATTACTCTAACTGCTCCTAAAATTGTAGCATGTGTCCAGGAAACTACTTTTAGTCTTGATAAGGCTATACCTAGAGACATTAAAACTAAAAATATAGTAGCGTATGTAAGAAGAAATGTAGTGTTTTCTAAATACCCAGGAACATCCCATTCAAAGTATAAAAATATGATTGAAATAAATATTCCGTAAATAGGCATATTCTTAATTAATATTTCCAATGAAAAACTTTTTTTTGCTAATAAAACTCCTAGTGTGAAGTGAAGAAGTATGATTACTGATGCAATTGCAGATGCAACACCTAGCCCAGATGTACCATAAGCAAATAAACAAATAGGTATACCCATATTTCCAGTATTAGGTAAAATAAGTGGTGGCAATTCACTTATAAAATCTTTTTTAAGTAACAGAAGAAAAATAATACCTACAACGGAAAAACCTCCGATTATAATAAGTGCATAAATGAAGTATTCTGTAAAAACACTTAAGGTTACTCCAGTAGTTGTTATTGTATAAAAAATCATTGCAGGAGTTCCTACGTTTCCCGCAAATGTAGTTATGAAATCAGTACTAATTTCTGGGTTTTTTCTTCCAAGATAATATCCAACACCAATTACAAAAAAAACAGGAACAATTACATCAATAATTTTTAGGTAAAGCTCCATTAAGCTCTTACATCAGATTTCCTAGGTTTTCTCAACTCATTTTTATAATTAATAGATGTTTCAAATTCCATTAATCGTTTATGAATCGATCTTAATTCTGTTATTTTTGTCCAGTTATATAAAAAAACAGAAAATGCATCTTTAACTTCACCAAAAGCATTTACAACTTGCATCATTACACCTAATGTAAAAGCAGCAGTGAATAATCCTGGAGCCATTATTAAAAAAGGTACAATCACGAATAACTGTCTATACCAAATGGACCATAAGTCGAAATATCCATAATGTAAAAATAGTCTATGATAATTAAATTTTATCCCAGTAAACAATTGTAAAATAGTAGGTGCTTGAACGTAATTTTTTCTATCATCCTCACCGTAAACTAATTCTTTTCTAAATGCTGCCTCTACTTTTTGATTATTATATTCTAATCCGGGTAATTTTATACCAACTAGCCAACTTATAATTAGGCCTCCAATACTTAAAATAAGAGCAACCCAAACTAAAGATCCTGAAACATTATTTAGAAATGGAACAGAAACATTAGAGGAAAGAGTCCATAAAATTGGTATAAAAGCAATTAAAGTTAAAAGAGCTTTAACTACTTGTAATCCAATAGATTCGACTATTTTAGCAAAATTCATGCAGTCTTCTTGTATTCGCTGAGATGACCCTTCTACTTTAACTTCAGTAGCTCTCCAGTATGGCATATAAGAGAATGTAATTGCTTCACGCCATCTAAAAGCCCATAACCGTGTAAACCAATTTGTGAAAGCAAAAATTGTTACATAAGGAAGTGCAATATATAGAAATTTTTTTATTGAATTCCAGAACTCTCTAATATCTCTATCTTCAGCAGTCTGTAAAATATCGTAAAAGTCTTTATACCAACTATTGAAAAGAACATCTAAATAAGTTTGAGTAACTAGTAATAAAAAAATAAAAAAACCACCGCCATAAGACCAATAAAACCATTTTTTATCATTAAAAAAACTACGCCACATAATTAATCTTTAAGAAAGTTATCAGCATAAGACTTTAATACAAACTCTTTTTTATTAGGATTTATGACTTTAAATGAAATATTATTTTTTTTTGCATATTCAATTGCTTTTTCTTTTGTGGAAAATTTCAATACTATTTCTTCTAATGTATCTGTTGAGCTTTCCCAACCCATAAGTGGATTTATAGAAGGATCCTTTGTATCGAATTGTAGAACCCATTTTTTTAGTCTTCCTCTGCCCGACTGCATAGCAGTTTTTGATGGTATATAAATTTTAGCTTTTTTCATATTTTTAATGGTCGGGGCGGCAGGATTTGAACCTGCGACCCTCTGGTCCCAAACCAGATGCGCTACCAGGCTGCGCTACGCCCCGATTGTCTGTTTTATAGGTTAATTATAGCTATTTGGCAATTGAAACATATGCTCTATGGAAGTAAATAATACTTATGATCCAACAAATTACAAAACCTTTTAAAGAGTTTTTTAAGTTAGAATCTTCTTCAGGAATAATGCTTTTATTAGCAGCCATATTAGCACTAATTATAAGTAATGGATCATACAGTGATGAATATTTTTCAATTTTAAAAAAATATTTTATTCTAGGAACTGAAAATTTTGGTCTTAAATTAAGTATTCTTCATTGGATAAATGATGTTTTAATGGCTATTTTCTTTTTTTTTGTTTCTTTAGAAATTAAAAGAGAATTTTTACAAGGTGAATTATCAAATCCAAAACAAGCATTACTACCAATTATTGGCGCTATAGGTGGAATGGTTGTGCCAGCTTTATTTTATATATTTATAAATTATTCTGATAGCGCAACACTAAACGGATGGGCTATTCCTTCAGCGACAGATATTGCTTTTTCACTTGGTGTTTTATCCTTGTTAGGTAAAAGAGTTCCTATTTCATTAAAAGTTTTTTTAACCGCATTAGCAATTATTGATGATTTAGGTGCAATAGTTATTATTGCTTTTTTTTATTCAGGCAATATTCAAACTATGTACTTAATTCTTATGTTGGTGTCAGTAATAATTTTAATTATTTTTAACAGATTTAATATTAATAAATTTTTACCATATTTAATTGTTGGAATTTTTTTATGGGATTTTACACATCAATCTGGTATTCACGCAACAATAGCTGGTGTATTATTAGCTTTAACAATTCCTCACAATAAAAAAATAAATAAAAAATCTTTGCTATTGAAACTTGAACATAACCTATCTCCATACGTAGCTTTTGGTATTATGCCAATTTTTGCATTCGCTAACGCTGGTGTATCTCTTGAAGGTTTAACATTTTCAACATTATTAAATCCTGTTCCGTTAGGTATTGTTTTAGGTTTATTCTTTGGCAAACAAATAGGTGTTTTTGTTTTATCTTATTTTGCCGTAAAATTTAAAATTGCAGACAAACCAAATAACTCAACTTGGCCGGCCTTTTACGCAGTATCAATTCTTACTGGTATTGGATTCACAATGAGTTTATTTGTTGGTAATTTAGCTTTTGCTAATGATTTACAATATATCGATGGTGTAAAAATTGGAGTTTTAGCAGGATCATTACTTTCAACTATATTTGGTTATTTTTTATTGTTAATTTTTTCTAAGAAATGATTAATAAAGAAATTATTAAAATAGCTTCTAATACTTCAAATGTAGGTTTAAAAAATAAATATTCTCATAAAATCTCCTTAAAAAATACATTTTGTGGAGATAAAATAACTTTAGAACTTATTGCAAACAAAAAGAAAATATTATCAATGAAATATGAGACAGAGTCATGTGTATATTGTGAGGCCTCAGCAAGTTTGTTATCAAAAAAGATTAAAATATTAAATATTCAAACTCTCAAAAAAGATTTTAAAGACCTAAAAAAAGTTTTAAAAAATAGAAATTTACAAATTCCAAGAAAGTTTGCTGATTTTAATAAAATACTAAGCAGCGACAATTTTAATAGATATAAATGTATATTTTTACCTTTTGATGCAGTATTAAAAGCCTTAAAATTATGAAAAAAATTTTAATAATTTTATTTATGTTTAGTCTTTTTAATACAGTAAATGCTGAAAACTCAAGTGTTGCTTATGATTATAAATTTAATGGAATTAATGGAGATCTAATCAAACTAAGTGATTATAAAAATAAAGTAATTGTAGTTGTAAATGTAGCAAGCAGATGCGGATACACTCCTCAATATGAAGATTTACAAAATCTTTATAGTAATTATAAAAACAAAGGATTAGTTGTTATTGGAGTTCCAACAAATAATTTTAAACAAGAGCCAGGATCAAATAGTCAAATTAAAGATTTTTGTGAAACAAATTTTGGAATAACTTTTCCTATGACTGAAAAAATTAATGTAATTGGGGGTGATTCTCACCCATTTTACAAATGGGCAAAAAAAGATTTTGGTATGAGTGCCATACCTAAATGGAATTTCCATAAGATTATTATAGGGAAAAAAGGGAAAGTTGAAGATACGTTTGCTTCTTTCACTAAGCCATCATCAAAAAAATTTATAAAATTAATTGAAAAATTGATTTAAAATTTAAAGCTTAAACCGTCGTAAGCAGGAATGACATTTTTAGGAAGTTTTTTTTTAAGTTTAAAATAGTCTAAATCAACATGTAAGTTTGTTAAAATTGTTTTTTTTGGCTTTATCAAGTTCGAAAAGTCAATTGCATCTTCATAATTAAAATGCGATGGATGTTTATTTTTTCTTAAACAGTCAATTATTAAAATATTTAAATTAGCTAATTTTCTTGATACAGATCTACTTATTTTATTACAGTCACTTATGTATGCAATCTTGTCAAATAAATACCCAGTAGCTTTAATTTGTCCATGGTAAACTTCAAAAGGGTCTATTTTAATTTCTACATTTTTTTTTCTTATTTTAAATTTTCTTGTTATTTTCTTAGCCTGCATTATTGGTTTATAACCATGCCTAGGTAAAAAGCAAAAAGAGTATGTTTTTTTAAGCTCATTAATAGTTTTTGGGCTGCCATAAACTGGGATTTTTTTTTTATTTTTCCAAAAAAAAGGACGCATTTCAAAAATACCTGCAGTTTGATCTGCGTGTTCGTGAGTATAAATTATAGCATCTAAACAATTAATCTTATTTTTTAAAAATTGGTTTTTAATATCTGGCGATGTATCTATCAAAATTGAAAGGTTGTTTTTTTGGATATGAGCACAACACCTTGTTCTAATGTTTTTGGAATTTTTTGATAATTTCGCTCTATAATTAGTTATCCAGGGTGAACCCAATGAACTACCGCATCCTAATATTGTAAATTTATTTTTCAATCTAAATTTCCGAATAAATTAAAAAAATTTCTTGAAGTAATATTTGAAAATTCATCAAAAGCTATACCTTTTAATTTAGATAGATATTTAACTGTGTGAACAATTAAACTAGGTTCATTAGATCTACCTCTAAATGGTACAGGTGCCAAATAAGGGGAGTCAGTTTCCACTAATATCCTATCATTAGGTATTTTTTTAAAAGTATTAGCTAAATCCTCAGATTTTTTAAAAGTTACTACACCACTTGCTGAAATATACGAATTTAAATCTAACAACTTAAAAGCAAAATCTTTACTACCAGTAAAACAATGAATTAATATCTTGAAATCTTTCTCAGCCTTTTTCTTTTTAAGTAAATCCAAAGTCTCCATTTCAGCATCTCTTGTATGAACTATTAACGGTATCTGGCTATCTTGGGCAGCCTGAATATGCTTTTCAAAACATTTAAGTTGGTCTTTTTTTTCTGAATGATTGTAATAAAAGTCTAACCCACTCTCACCTATTCCAATTATTTTTTTGCTTAGACTAATTTTTTTGATTATTTCATTAACCTCTAAACTTAAATAATTTTTTGCTTCATGTGGGTGAATACCATATGTCCCATAAACACATTTAAATTCTTGAATTATATTTAAAATCTTTTTAAAGCTCTGATCCTCAGTTGAAATAGTCAATAAATATTCTACACCATCATTATTGGCTCTTTTAATTGTCTCTTTAAGGGATAAGGACATTGGTTCATAACTAAGATGGCAATGAGAATCAATTATCATTTTCAATTTTGCTAAATAATATTTCTAAATTATTTAATTCTTTTTCATGGTTTAATGAATTCATATCATCAATTTTGTTTATTAAAATATTATTTTGATTTATATGCATACTACTTAAAACTTTACCTGTAGCGTTTGGAATTATTGGATTAAGTAAAATACTAATATTTTTTATTTGTTGAGAAATAGTAAATAGAATAGTTTTCATTCTCTCAGGGTCATTTTTTTTAATTGACCATGGTTCTGAGTCATTAAAATACTTATTAGCTTCAAAAGAGAAAGTAACAACTTTTTTAATATATTCGTTTAGATTTTGATTATTCATCAAATTAGAAAGTTCAGGTAAATTTTCTATTAGATTATTTAGAAATTTTTTGTCTGAATCTATTAAATTTGTTTTATAAGGTATCTTATTTTGACAATTTTTTTTAATAAATGAAAAAACTCTTTGGCACAAATTGCCGTAATTATTCGCTAAATCATTATTGATACAGTTCATTAAATTTTTCATTGAAATTGATCCATCGTTTCCAAGAGATACTTCCTTAATCAAATAATATCTTAATTGATCAATACCATATTTTTCAATGATTTCTAATGGATCTAGTATATTACCTAAAGATTTAGACATTTTTTTATCATCTGAAAGTATCCATCCATGACCAAATACACGTTTAGGCAAAGGTATTTTTGCAGCTAATAAAAAAGCTGGCCAATAGATAGCATGAAATCTAAGTATATCTTTTCCAATGATATGAACATCAGCTGGCCAAAAGTTTTTATATTTTGAATCTTTAATGTTTGGAAAATTTAAAGCACTTATATAATTTGTTAAAGCATCTAACCAAACATAAATAACATGTTTTTTAT
>CEQL01144237.1_pt1 | contig 11647 bp, 8 predicted proteins | sample 356281 | NCBI WGS metagenome assembly CEQL01 (sample SAMEA2621203, study PRJEB7988) | marine metagenome | biome: marine biome (ENVO:00000447); feature: surface water layer (ENVO:00002042); material: "saline water (ENVO:00002010), including plankton (ENVO:xxxxxxxx)" | depth 5 m
TAATCATTATCAATTATGAAACCAAAAAGTTTGGAAATTTTTATACCAGGTCCCGCAGGTAGACTCGAAGCAAAGTATTATAAAAATCCGAAATTTGGTTCACCAGTCGCAATTGTATTGCACCCGCACCCGCAGTACGGAGGTACAATGAGCAATAAGATAGTTCAACTTATGTATAATATATTTTTAGAAAATGGTTTTTCAGTTATTAAAGTAAATTTTAGGGGTGTTGGTAAAAGTGATGGTGTTTTTGACAACGGTCAAGGTGAATTGTCTGATGCAGCTGCTGCTCTGGATTGGATAGAGAGACAAAATTTAGACTATAGTCAATGCTGGGTATCTGGCTTTTCTTTTGGTTCTTTAATTTGTATGCAACTAATTATGAGAAGACCTGAAGTTAATAACTTCATAGCAGTATCCCCCCAACCTAATGTATATGATTTTTCTTTTTTAGCACCTTGTCCAACTTCAGGCCAGGTTATTTATAGTGAAAACGATGAATTAGTAACTAAAGAGAGTATAAATGAATTAGATGATAGAATTAAAAGTCAAAAAGGTGTTGAAGTAATTTTTTCTAAAATAAAAAATTCTAATCATTTTTTTAAAAATAAAGAAAAAGAATTATCATTAGAAATTGAAAAATACTTAAAAGAAAAAACTGCTTTAATCTAACTTTATTAGTTCTCCTCCAACACATGGGGCTTTACAGCCTGTAGTATTAGGGAAGGTAATTGGTAATTGCTTAGCTGTTCTAACAGCTAAAAATGCAAAAGCTTGAGACTCTACGAAATCTCCATCAATTTTGTAATCATCTATTAATTTTAAATTCATATTAGAAGATAAATTTTCTTTAATCTTTTGAATTAAAATCTTGTTTTTTCGTCCTCCTCCACATAACAAAATATTTTGGATACTTTCACCAGAATTTTTAAGTGATAAAGATAATTCCTCACCGATTATGCTTGCTGTAAAATCTGTCAGTGTGGTTACTCCGTCTTCGATACTTAATCCTCTAACAAATGAAATATCAAAATCATTTGTATCATATGATAATTTTTTTTTGTTATTTCTATTATTATATAACTCTTGAGCTTGTTCATAAATAATTTCATTTCTATTACCACTGGCTGCTAGAAAACCGTCTTTATCAAATTTTTTATTAGAATTTTTTCTTATCCATGAGTCTATTAAACAATTTCCTGGGCCAATATCTCTGCTAGTCAATTTAGAGAGATCACTTATATCTTTAATAATAGTGATATTAGAAATACCTCCTATATTAAGAAAACAGACTGGCAATTGAATTTTATTTTTTAAGCAAAGTAAATGATGAAAAATGGGTGTTAAAGGTGCTCCTTGCCCACCATTTAAAATATCATTACTTCTAAAATTAAAAACTACTCTTTTTTTTGTTAGCTGATTTAATAGTTTCCCATTACCTAATTGTCTTGATATTTTTTCTTTTGGATTGTGATAAATTGTTTGACCGTGAAAACCCACAATTGATTCATTGCTTAAACTTAAATCCTTAATTATTTTTGCATGAAAAATAGTTATCTTTCTTTCTAAATTATTTATTTCATTATTAAACGTTTTTAAGTGGTCAATTTTATGAATTTTATCTTTTAAGTTGTGAATATCTTTATAGATCTGTGAGTCATATTCAAAATATTTGTCTTTAATTAACTCATATTGATTTATTCCATTAGTTTCAATTAAAGATAAATCAACTCCATCGCCAGAAGTGCCACTCATTAATCCTATTGAGATCCAATTTTTTTGCATATTTTTATTTATTTATAACAATTTTTGTATAATAGTTGCTTTAGTAAATAGCACTATGAAAAATAAGTTTTTAATGGAAATGCAAGAAAGAGGCTATCTAAATCAATGCACAGATTTAGATAAACTTAGTAAAATTTGCAACAATAAATCAATATCTGGTTACATTGGTTTTGATTGCACAGCTAGTAGCTTGCACGTTGGTAGTTTATTGCAAATCATGATTTTAAAGTTAATGCAAAAATATGGTCACCGGCCTATCGTCCTATTGGGGGGAGGTACTACATTAATTGGTGATCCATCTGGAAAAGATACAACAAGAAAAATATTAGAGCAAAAAGAAATTAAAAAAAATATAAAAAGTATTAAAAGAGTATTTAACCAGATATTAGATACATCAAATAAAAAAACTGCTCCTGTATTTGTAGATAATGCTAAATGGCTTACAAAATTAAATTACATTCAATTTTTAAGAGATATAGGAAGTCATTTTACAATAAACAGAATGCTAACTTTCGACAGTGTTAAGTTAAGATTAGAAAGAGAGCAATCGCTTAGTTATATGGAATTTAATTATATGATTTTACAAGCTTATGATTTTTATCAATTATTTAAAAATAAAAATTGTATTTTACAAATTGGAGGATCAGATCAATGGGGTAATATTGTGAGTGGTGTAGATTTAATTAGAAGAATATTACAAAAAGACTCTTATGGATTAACTTCACCGCTAATTACTCTAGCATCTGGGGCAAAAATGGGCAAAACTGAAAAAGGTGCAATCTGGTTAAATAAAAGTCAATTTTCTGCATATGATTATTGGCAATTTTGGAGAAATACAGATGACCGCGACGTCAAAAGATTTTTGAATTTTTTCACTGAAATTGAACCATTAGAGATAGAAAATATTTTTGAAAAAGAAAAAAATATTAACAATCTTAAGATACTGTTAGCTAATGAAGCTACAAAATTACTTCATGGCAAAGAGGCTTCAAAAAAAGCACAGCAAACTGCTAGAGATACTTTTGAAAGTGGAGGGTTGGGTTCAGATTTACCTGAGATTAAAATAAGACTGAAAGAGGTTGATAAAGGAATAAATATTTTAGATTTTATTGCAAATAATAAAATACTATCATCAAAGAGTGAGGCGCGAAGAGCAATAGCAAATAAAGGTTTCAAAATTGATAATGTTGTTATCGAAGATGAAAAAAAATTAATTAATTTAAAAGATTTTAAAAAAAATGTTTTTAGATTCTCCTACGGGAAGAAAAAACACTACTTAGTTAAAATTATTTAGTTTTTTTATTTCTGTCCAAAATTTTTTGAATAAACCTTGGCGTTAAAGTCCTTATAGGATTAATAGTTGTTTTTATTTTTCCTGGAGGACCTTTCATTTTAAAACTGATCCCAAACAAACCCTCTCCCACTTCTTTGGGAATTACAATATCTCCAATCAAAGGTATTTTTGAAATCATTTTATTTAATGTTTTTGCTGGAACCAATGTACCCCTTAAACTTGTTAAACCACTTGTATCTTGATAGCCCTCTATTAAAACTGACATACTTGGACCTAAAGCTAAAATTTCATTTAATTTTAAGCCATCTTTATTTTTTTCCATATCAATTTCTAATACATCAAAAGATAGACCTTCTCCCTCAGCTAAATCGGCTAATCCACCTAAATCAGCAAGAGAAAGTAGCTTCACTACTCCAGGTGCATTTATTAACTTAAAATCTTCTATCTTAAGTTTTGAAATAGATTTTGAATTATCAATAATTGAGGTATAGAGAAGTTTTCCTCCTGAAAGACCTTTAAAAAAACTATATTCAGTCAACAATGGTTGAGTTAAATCCGAATAAATTTCGAGATATTTTTTTTCGCCACTCTTATTTTTTTTCATAGTTATATCCAAAAAATTATTATTTCCAAAATCACCCTTGGAAGATATCTTTACGAATTTGCCTTTTTTAATTTGGCCAATTAATTTAAAATTTTTAAGTTTCTGAGATACAGGAGCATTGATATTCTCAAAATCAATATCAATATCACCATTAATTTTTTTAAATTTATTTTCAGAACTTTGATTTTTAAAAAATTTAGCTAAATTACTTGCATCAAATTTTTTTCCTTTAATTTTAATTTGATCATCATTTTGAATATAAAAATCATTATTGTCTGTGCTTACCGATATCATTCTAAATGATGATAGTTCATTTTTTTTAATTTCTAAACCTTGAATATTAATTAAATTATCATTTTCCTTAAAATTAAATTTATTTATCTTAATTAAATCTTTTTCTTTTTCTAAATCAAATTTGATATTAGCGACTGAATTTTTAATTTTTTTATAATTTATTATTCCAATTTCTAGTTGGTTTTTATAATCAAAATCTAAGTTAAGGTTTATTAGATCATCCTTTATTTTATTTTCTAAGTTGATCTTTGAAAAGTTTAAATTATTGAAAGAGTATTTGCCTTCACCATTTATTTGAATAATCTTTGGCTCAACAACTGTTTTAACCTTAAAATCGGATAAATAAATTTCATTTACTTTTTCAGTAATGTAACTATTTTTAACTGGTTTCAATAATTTAAAATTACTTTCAGAAATGTCGCCTGACACACTATAATTGTAATTTTTTATTTTATATGTATTATCGAATTCAATTAAAAAATTATTACTTAAATTTGCTTTTAAGTATTCAATTTTATTATAAAAATTAAATTTATTTAATAGTTTTTGATGTTTATCAAAAAATTTTTTATTTATATCAATTATTAAATCAAAATTTGAACTTAACTTGGTTCCATCTTCTAAATTTATCTTTATATCTCCATCAGATACGTTTATATCATCAATATAACCAAAAATATTTTTCAACAAAATATCATTTTTATCTGCAAAAAAGTTCAAGTTTGTTTTATTTAAAAATAAATCGTTTAATATTTCAGCTTCAAGGTTTTTAACTTGACCTTTTGCTATAAAATTTTTTAATTTACCCTTCTCATTTAAAAAAAATTCAATTTCAGAAATTACTTTTCCCCCTTTTATTTTATTATTTAATAAGCTTTTAAAATTTGAAGGTTTTATAATTGCTGATAATTTGTTTAACTCAACAATATCTAATTGTTCAAAAGAAACATTGGTTTTCTTAATTTGAGGTTCTGTTTTAAATAGTGAAAAAAAATCAATATATACTTTTATATTTTTTATAGGTATTGACAGGTTTCTATAATTTATCTTTGGATTTTGAGTTTCAAGAAATAAACTTACCTCTTTTAGATCAATTTTAAAATGAATTGTTTTTAAAGTTAAATTTATATTTTTTGTTTCAGAAATTTTTTCAGATATGAAATTATTAAACTTATTTGTTTGAATACCAATTGTTGAAAGAATTAATAAAACAATAATAAATATAAAAAATATAAATATTATTAAATTAGATACTATTTTTTTCATTTATTATTATTTTTAATTCCCTCTTCAATAAATTGATCAATGTTACCATCCAAAATACTCGCTGGGTTAGTGCTTTCTGTTTTATTTCTAAGATCTTTTACGAGTTGATATGGTTGTAATACGTATGATCTTATTTGATGACCCCAACCAATATCTGTTTTAGTATTTATTTCTTTTTGATTTTCTTCCTCTTTTTTTTGTATCTCATGCTCGTATAATCTTGCCTTTAAAATTTTAAAACAAGTTTCTTTATTTTTATGTTGTGATCGTTCATTTTGACACTGTACAACTATTTTTGTCGGCAAATGAGTGATTCTTACAGCGCTATCAGTAGTATTTACATGTTGCCCTCCTGCCCCGCTAGATCTGTATGTATCAATTCTTAAATCTTTTTCATCGATTTTTATACTAATATCGTCCTCTATAGCAGGATAAACCCAGACACTCGCAAAACTAGTGTGCCTTCTTGCTCCACTATCAAAAGGTGAGATACGTACGAGTCTATGAACTCCGGATTCTGACTTCATAAGACCATATAAATAATTACCTTCAACTTTTATTGTTGAAGATTTAATCCCAGCCTCTTCACCCTTATGTTCACTAATGATTTCATATTTGAATTTTTTTTTATCAAACCATTTCATATACATTCTTCGAAGCATATCTGCCCAATCCTGGCTTTCTGTTCCGCCTGCTCCTGCATGAATTTCAAGATATATATCGTAATCATCATTTTCACCTGATAAAAAACAATTTACTTCATTTTTTTTTATCTCAGATAAAATTTGATCAATTTTTTTATTACAATCTAAAATAGTATCTTCGTCTTTTTCTTGAGATGCTAAAGTATATAAATCTTTTAAATTTTTTAAGTCTTCGAATGATTTTCTATACGAATTTAAGATATCTTCAAAAATTTTTTTCTGTTTTAAAGTTTTTTTTACTTGATTTTTATCTTTCCAAAAATTTTCTTTTGAGGTTATTATCTCTAATTCTCTTAGTTTACTCTCAATTTTTTCTTTATCAAAGATACCCCCTTATATTTCTCAGAGATCTTTCAGTTATACTTAATAAGGACTCAAAATTTTCCATTAATAAAATTGCCTAAACCTAATTATACTATCACGACCATTTGTAGAGGTTAAATTATTATTTTCTATATTGTTAATATCTTCTAATTTTAACGCTTCAATGATTGAATTTTTTTCACCAGGTGCTGTCTTTAATCCAGTATCGTAATTTAATGATGTGAGAAATATATTTTGAGGAATTTGAAACTCATCAAAGTCATCTTTATAAAGAGCATTCTCAACAAAATTTTTAAATATAGGTAAAGCCGCTTTTGAACCGGTTTCATATTTACCTAAACTTTTTGGATTGTCGTAGCCAATATAAACTCCGATAACTAAATTTGATGAAAAACCAATAAACCATGCATCATAATTATCATTAGTAGTACCTGTTTTTCCTGCTAAAGGAACTTTTAAGGATTTTAACTTTTTTGCGGTTCCTCTTTGAACTGCTCCTTGTAAAATTGAAGTCATTTGATAAGCTGTTTCCTCGCTTATAACTCTTTCACTTTCACTTTCAATAATTGGAAGCTCTATCCCATCATTAATAAATTTATCACAACCCAAACATTGTCTGTTTTTTTCATTAAAAATTGTTTTCCCTCTTCTATCTTGTATTCTAGAAATTAATTTTGGCTGAATTCTTTTTCCTCCATTAACAAACGGAGCATATGCTGAAGATAAATTTAATAATGTTGTTTCCGCTGCTCCTAATGATACTGATAGTAATTCTGGTATTTCTTCATAAATATTTAATTTTTTTGATAATCTTAATATTTCTTCTAATCCTAAAATTTTTGCAATTCTTACTGTCATTAAGTTTCTTGAATACTCGATTCCTTTTCTTAAAGTTGAAGGCCCATAGAATTTTTTTCCATAATTCTCTGGTTTCCAATTTTTTAAACCAACTCCTTGACTTTCAACAAATGGTGCGTCAAGTATAATAGAATTTGGAGAAAATCCTTTTTCTAGAGCTGCAGCATAGACAATTGGTTTAAATGCAGACCCGGGTTGTCTTTTTGCTTGAGTTACTCTATTGAATTCACTTTTCATAAAATTAAACCCTCCAACCAAAGCTAATACTTTGCCAGTGTAAGGATCTAAAACTACTATTCCGCCATTTACCTTAGGGTATTGTTTTAAAAACCAAATACTATTTTCTTTTTTTACGAAAATAATATCACCGACTTCATGAATATCTTTAATTGACTTTTTTCGTAGAGACCATTTAATATTTTTTAAAAGTAGAACCCCTTCAATGCTTTCTTTATCTTTTTCAATACTTTTAAATCTTATCTCATTATCTTTTAGAGATAAAATTTCTACTAATTGCCAATTTAATGTTGGATCAAGTTTAAATTGAGAAATTTTTTTTTCCCAATTTTTGTTTTTAATCTTATTGGTGATTGGACCTCTCCAGCCTCTTCTTTTATCAAAATCCTCAATACCTTTTCTTAAAGAATTAAGTGCTTGAATTTGATAGTTAATATTTAGAGGAGTGCTAATACTTAAACCCTGTGAATATAGTTTTTCAAATCCATATATGTTTTTAACAGTTCGTCTAACTTCTTCAGTATAAGAATTTGCTTCATTTACTATTTCAATTTTTCTTTTTTTAAGTTTAATTTTAGAATCTTTTAAATCATTTAATTCTTTTTTAGATATAAAATTATTTTCCTCTAAATTCTGTAAAACTAAATTTCTTCTAAATTTTGCAATTTCAGGAAATTTATATGGATTATATTTACTAGGCGCTTTCGGTAAAGCTGCTAATAATGCAGCTTCTGAATAATTTAGTTCTTTAATTGATTTATCAAAATATTCTAAACTTGCAGCCGCTATTCCATAAGTACCCTGCCCTAGATAAATTTGATTTAAATATAACTCTATTATTCTCTTTTTTGTATATGCTCGCTCTATACGGAAAGCTAAAATAGCCTCTTTAATTTTTCTTTTCATTGAAACTTCATTTGTGAGTAAAAAATTCTTTGCAACCTGTTGCGTAATAGTTGAAGCTCCTTCTAACCTTTTATTTTGTGTTATATTTTTTATATTTTTTATAGAAGCTCTTAATATACCTTTTGCATCAATACCTGGATGGCTGAAAAAATTTTTGTCTTCAGCAGAAATAAATGAATTTATGACTTTCTCTGGAATTGATTCATAGGGTATAAATAACCTTTTTTCTAGTGCATATTCAGCTATTAGTTTGCTATCCTCTGAATATACTCTACTTGATATTGGTGGCTGATAATCAGATAACTTTTTATAATCTGGTAAACCAATCGAAAAGTACCAAAGTGTTGAAAAAATAAAAAAAACAACAACTAAGAGAAATGCGATTATAAATTTTAGAGAAAAATTAAGAAAATTTAACATTAGCTTAATTTATTATAACAATTCTGACTTTCTTTGGGCATGATTTAATTAAAATCGTGTATTTATACACAAAAATGTATAAAATAATAAATATGTTAATTTTAAAAATCTCAAATTTTAAAAATTTAAAAGGAATTCTAAGAAAATGGAAAAAAACTTATATATTGATGCTTCGCATCCAAATGAAACAAGAATTGTTCTTAAATCTACTAACTCGATTGAAGAATATGAATTTGAAGATAAAAATAATTTAAATTTCAAAAATAATATTTATCTTGCCACAATTAGTAGAGTTGAACCCTCTTTACAGGCTGCTTTTGTTAATTTTGGAAGAGAGCGGCATGGGTTTTTAGCTTTTAACGATATTCAATCAGATTACTATCAATTACCATCTGAGGATAAAGAAAAAATAAGAATAGCTGAGGAAAAAATAAGAGAGGATTTAAAAGATAAAACTATTGAAGATAATCAAGAACAATTACAAACTGAAATACAATCTGATGATCAGGTAGGAAAAGATACTAATGGAGGGGATGAAAAAGGAAATATCAAGCAAGAATATCGTGAGAAAGTAAAATCTTCATTTGGTATAAAAAGATACAAAATTCAAGAAGTTATAAAACCAGGTCAAGTTATTTTGATTCAAGTAATAAAAGAAGAACGAGGTCAAAAAGGTGCGGCACTTACCACTTTTATTTCTTTAGCAGGAAAGTACATGGTTTTAATGCCTAACACACCAAAAGGTGGTGGCATATCTAGAAAAATATTTAACTCGTCTGATAGAAAAAAAATTAGAAGTATTTTGAACGAAATTGATATTCCTAAAAGCATGGGTGTAATTGTTAGAACTGCAGGTGCAAATAAATCAAAAAATGAAATCGACAAAGATTTTCAAAATACTTTGAAAACTTGGGAGGAAATTAAAGAAAACGCTCTTAATTCTAATGCTCCCTCTTTAGTTTACGAAGAGGGAGATATTATTAAAAGAACCTTAAGAGATGCTTATGATAATGATACCAAATATGTTTACGTTGAAGGAAATGATGCTTATCAGAAAGCAAAAAAGTTTATGAAAGAATTAATGCCTAGAAATGTTAAAAATGTTAAAAAATACAGAGGAAAAATACCCCTCTTTCATGATGCAAATATAGAAAAAGATTTAAATAATATCTATGAACCAACAGTAAAACTTAAATCTGGAGGTTATTTAGTCATAAACCCAACTGAGGCATTAGTTTCAATTGATATAAATTCTGGTCAATCAACAAAACAAATTAATATAGAAAAAACAGCTTTAAATACAAACTTAGAGGCGGCAGAAGAAATAGCGCGTCAAATTAAATTAAGGGATTTATCTGGTCTGATTGTAATAGATTTTATCGATATGATGAACTTTTATAATAAAAGAATAGTTGAAAAAAAAATGAGGGAAAGCATCAGAAAAGATAGGGCAAGAATTCAAATTGGAAGAATTAGTAATTTTGGTCTTCTTGAGATGACAAGACAAAGATTACGTGAAGGTTCAATACGATGGGAAACGCAATTATCACTTTCATCTTTCTCACAAAAAATTTTAAAAAAAATTCAGTATTTAGCTTTTAATGATAAAGTTAAAATCATTAATTCATATGTCCCTGAAAAAGTAAAAATATTTATAGAAAAAAACTTATTAGATGAATTGAAATATTTTCAAAAAAAATATTCATTTGAGGTAAAAATTTTATCTAACGATAAATTTATTATTCCGGAATATAAGATTGATTTACTTAATAAGTCAAAAAAACTTATAAATACTTCGGAAAATATAAATGCAATTACTGAAATTAAAAAAATTAGTAAGAAAAAAGTTAAGGGAAAAAGATTAAGAGGAAAAAATGACGATAAAGACACAGATAAAGTTAAAAAAACTAAGTCAAAGAAAAAGGTAAAAACCCTTTGGGTTAGAAGAAAAAAAAAAAATTAAATTAGTCCTTTTGTTGGAGAACTTGCATTTGCAAAAAATTTTTTATCCATTCTTCCAGCAAGGTAAGAATTTCTTCCAGATATAACTGCATCTTTAAAAGCTTTCGCCATTAAAATTGGTTTTTTTGCTTTTGCAATTGCACTATTAATAAGAACACCATCACAACCCATTTCCATTGCTATTGTTGCATCAGAAGCTGTACCTATACCTGCATCAACAATTACAGGCACCCTAGATTGTTTTATAATTAATGAAATATTTATTCTATTTTGCAAACCTAAACCAGATCCAATCGGTGAAGCTAAAGGCATAATAGCTGAGGCGCCACTGTCCTCAAGTTTTTTTGCTAACAAAGGATCATCAGTACAATAAACCATTACTTTAAAACCTTCCTTTACTAATGTTTTAGTGGACTTAATTGTTTCTATCATATTCGGATAAAGTGTTTTTTTATCACCTAAAACTTCTAATTTTACTAATTTCCACCCGCCCATCTCACGTGCTAGCCTTAAAGTTCTAAGAGCGTCTTCGGAATTAAAACACCCAGCAGTATTAGGTAAGAGAATTATTTTTTTTGGATTAAGATAGTCAGTTAAAATTGGTTTTTTTTTATCTAAAATATTTACTCTTCTTACTGCTACGGTAACCATATCTGCACCAGAAGCTTTAACTGCGTAAGCAGTTTCAGAAAAGCTTTTGTATTTTCCAGTTCCTACAATAAGACGGGATTTCAAAGATTTGCCAGCTACTTTTAATATATCTTTTTTCAATTTATCCTCCGCCTATAAAATGAACTATTTCTATCTTATCTTTATTTTTTAAATATTTTTTCTTATAGTTTGCTTTTGGAATAATCACACCATTATGTTCTATCGCAATTTTTTTGTTATTTAATTTATATTTTTTTAAAAGATCAAATATAGAATAGTTAGAATTAATAACTACTTTCTTTCCATTTAATTGTATTTTTGCCATAATTAAGTTATTCAATA
>CEQL01022419.1_pt1 | contig 11610 bp, 17 predicted proteins | sample 356281 | NCBI WGS metagenome assembly CEQL01 (sample SAMEA2621203, study PRJEB7988) | marine metagenome | biome: marine biome (ENVO:00000447); feature: surface water layer (ENVO:00002042); material: "saline water (ENVO:00002010), including plankton (ENVO:xxxxxxxx)" | depth 5 m
AAATATATATATTTATTTGAATATATATTTTAAATGAATATAGATTTGGATATAGAAAATTATGATTTACAAGATATATTGAATTTATTTAAATTAGATATTAATTTTAATAATGATGATTTGATTGCTGCAAAAAAAATAGTTTTAAAAACACATCCTGATAAATCTGGATTGGATAAAGATATATTTCTTTTCTATTGTAAAGCATTTAAAATTCTTAAAAATATAAATGATTTTAGAAACAAAGAAGAAAAATGCCTATATAATCGAGATAGTAAATATGTATCAGATTATGATGACGAATCCAATAAAGAAATTGTAGACAATGCAATGAAAAAAAAAGGTGATTTTAATAAATGGTTTAATAAATTATTTGAGAAATTAAATTTAAATGATAGCCAAGAAGATGGATACGGAGAATGGTTAAAATGTAATGATAATGAAAACGATAATGATAACGATAATGAAAACGATAATGAAAGCAATAATAAAAATAATAATTTAAATACAATGCATCAAAAGATTGAAAACAGAAAAAGAAAGATGAGTCAATTGGTTAGAAAAAATGATTATTATACTTTAGAATATGGTGGTAGTCAATATTTGTTAGATGGTAATAATAATTTTAATTCTGATATTTTTAGTAACTTAAAATATCAAGATTTAAAAAATGCTCACACCGATAGTTTAATACCAGTATGTAATGAAGATTATGATAATCGTTTAAAGTTTAATAATGTAAATGCATATAAACAATATAGAGATCAACAAAATATTAAAAGTTTATCTAAAGAGGATAGTGAAAATATATTGAATAGAGAATATAGTAAAAATCAAGATATAGCAACTAATGTGGCTTATAAATTATTAAAAGAAGATGAAATTAATAGAGAAAAAAATAAATTATGGTGGTCTAATTTAAAATTATTATCATAATATATATTAATATGATCCAATTAAGATATATTATATTTTTTGTTGTATTGTTAATATTATCACACTTTTATAATAAAATTAAAAGTGAAGAATCTAAAAATACTAATGAATATTATTTTAAAATGATTGATAAATATTTATTAACACCTGAATCTTTAGGCAAAAATAATAAACCATGTTTATGGATACATATTCATAATGATAATACTATAATTCCATCTGTAAATCAAAGAAAATGGTTAAATTTTAACTCAAGAAATACTACAAATTTAAATCAACCATATCAATATATTACATTGAAAACTATAATTGATAATAATAGTGAAGATTTTAATATTTGTATGATAGATGATAATTCTTTCAAAAAAATTATTCCTGATTGGAATTTAGATGTTGAGAAAATGTCAAATCCAATAAAAACACATATGCGTAATATAGCTTTATCTAGAATTTTAAATATCTATGGTGGTCTATTAGTACCTTCTTCCTTTATTTGTAATTCTAATTTAAAAAGTTTATGGAATGATGTTAAAAACAGTAAAACATTTACTGTTGGTGAATTTATAGATAGATCAGTTAATTCGAACTTAATTCAACAATCAACATGTCCATCTATTTTGTTAATGGCTTCCACTTCTAACAATAAAGAATTAAATGATTTTATAAAATATCAAGAAATTTTATTATCGGAAAATCAAAGTTCAGAAATAGAATTTAATGCTTTATTAAGCAATTGGTTACAAGATAATATTAATAAAAATACTATTCAACTTATTGATGGTAAATTTATTGGAACAAAAGATTTTAACAATAAACCAGTTATAATTGATAATTTAATGTCAAATGAAACCATAAATTTTATAGACGACAAATATGGTATTTATATAGCATGGGATGAATTATTACTTCGTACATATCATCAATGGTTTGCATACTTGTCAGTTGATGAAGTATTAAATTGTAATAATAATTTAGGTAATTTAATATTATTAGCTGTATCAGAGAAAAATTAAATTGCTTAATATTCAAAGATAAATATAATAAATAATTTCATAGTTAGATTTATCATATATAATTTTAGAAGTATAGGATATATTATTATTTTTACAAATATGTCTAATGATTGTTAAGAATGACGAATATATACATTTTCTATCTAAATAAAAATGTTTAGACGAAAAATAGTAATTTTTTAATGATCTTGTAAAATCTTCAAATAAATTTAAATATTCGCCGCGTTTAAAAGCTATTTTATTTATTATGAAATAATTATTTTGCTTATTGCATATTTTATCTAGTAAATCTAATAAAATTTCAATTGGTATATTATTTTTTATAATTTGTTTAGTCATATATTTATAAAATATATTTATAGAATTTATTTTATAAAAAATATTTAATTAATGTTTTAATGTTTCAATGTTTTAATATTTTTATGTTTTAATATTTTTATCAAATTATTTGTAAGAAATACTAATTCTATTTCATCTTCATGTATAATATAAAAATTACTAATGTAATTACATAATAATTTAAAAATTAAATATTTTGTTTTTTCTTCAATGATGTTAGTTGTTTTAACAAATAAAAAATATGTGTCTAATATATCCATAACTGAATATCCATCATTATAAATATTAATTATTTTTTTAATAGCTTTATCTATTTTTCCTTCTAAACAAAAGTTTGTATATTCTATTAAATTTTTATAACTTATATTTGTACATAGGTTGAATGTATCTAACAATGTAATTGTTTTATTATAAATTTTAAATTTTTCTAAATAATTTATTAAAATTTTAATTGATGATTTGCTAATTTTTAATGTAAATTTTTTAGCATCATCCATAATTTTAATATTTTCTAAATTAATTATTTTTTCTAATATAATTGATAAATTATTTTCTGTGAATTGATTTAATTGTATTATTAACATTCTAGACTGGAATGTTCCTAACACTTTTTGTATATTTTTACAAGAAGCTATAAAATTTACATTTTTACTATATTTATCTAAACAATTCCTGAAAACTTGTTGGCTTTGTTCATTTATTATATCTACATCATCTAATATTAATGATTTCTTTTTACCGGACTCTGAAATGGATTGACAAAATGTTTTAACATCATTACGATAATAAGATATTCCTTGTTCTTTTAATGGATTAATAGTTAATACATCATTATAGATATTGTTATTTTTGTAGTAATCTTTTAATATGCAATTAATTAGTGTACTTTTACCAGAGCCGGATTCACCAACTATCAATAAATTAAGTTCGTTTATTTTAATTAAATTTTTTAGTAATTCTATAAGATGTATATTAAAGTTAAATTCATCTAATGTTTGTGGTTTATATTTATAAATAAATGGTTTATCCATATTATTATTTATTTATAAATAAGTATTTAAGTTAATCTATTTAAGTTATAATTATAATATGGAAAATGAAAACTACTACAAAATTCTAGGTGTAAATTTAAATTCAAGTCCAGATGATATAAAAAAAGCTTATCGTAAATTATCATTAGAATATCATCCTGATAGAAATAAAAATGATCGAGAGAAAAGTATGTTTTTCCAAAAAATTAAAGATGCATATGAAACTTTAATGGATCCACAAAAGAAAAAAATATATGACATTTCATTAGATAATAATATTTATAATAATGTTTCTGATTTTAATGAATTTATAAGATCTACTTTTTCTGGGGGTTTTACTGGAATTCATGGGATGCATTCCATACCAGGCATGCATAGTATACCTGGGCTAGGTGGGCTAGGTGGTCTAGGTGGTCTAGGTGGTCTAGGTGGGCTAGGTGGTCTAGGTGGGCTAGGTGGGCTAGGTGGGCTAGCCGGGATAGGTGGGCTCTCGGGACTTGCTAAAATAGGAGATTTAAATGATTTAAATCTTTTTAGTGACATTGACAATCCAGAAAATAGTAAAAATATAGACAATATAGAAAAATTATTTGGAAATGAAATAGTAAATAATTTAATAGAAAATGTTTTTAATGTAAAAACGATTCCTGTAATAAAAGAAAAATTAATAATTACATTGGAACAAGCATATTCTGGTATAAGTTTGCCTTTAGTAATTAAAAAATGGGTTTTAGAAAATAAAAAGAAAACAATAATTAAAGAAACGATTTATGTAGATCTTATATCTGGGGTAGATCACGGTGAAGTAATTATATTGAAAAATAAAGGAAATTACATTAATAAAGAAGTAATAGGTGATTTACAAGTAACAGTTAATATAAAAGAACATAATTTTTTTTCAAGAAATGGTTTGGATTTATTATATAATAAAAATATAACATTAAAAGAATCGTTTTGTGGTTTCAGTTTTGACTTACCATTTTTAAATGGTAAAGAATATAAGATAAATAATAAAACAGGAAATATTATATACCCAGGTTTTGAAAAAATAATTAATAATTTTGGAATGAAACGGAACGATAATATAGGGCGTTTATTTATCAAATTTAATATTATTTTTCCTTCTACAGTTTCAGATGATCAAATCAAATTTATATCAGATAATTTTTAAAATTTTTATAATTTATATAAATTATTTAAATAAAATTTTATTTACTAAATATAGTTTAAATGAGTACATTATCGCGTTTAAAGAAAGAAATGCAAGAACTTTTGAAAAATCCACCTAGTAATTGTTCGGCTGGTTTAATAACAGATGATGATTTCTATATTTGGCAAGCAACTATTTTAGGACCAAGTGAAAGTGTATATGAAGGTGGTATTTTCAATCTAAAAATAGAATTTCCACAAGATTATCCATTCAAACCTCCAAAAGTTCAATTTGTAACACCAATATATCATTGTAATATTAGTAGTAATGGTAATATATGTTTAGATATTTTAAAAGATCAGTGGAGTCCAGCATTAACCATAAGTAAAGTTCTTTTAAGTATTTGTTCTTTAATGGATGATCCTAATCCAAATGATCCATTAGTAACTGAAATCGCTGATTTATTTATTAAAAATAAAAGATTATTTAGAGAGAAAGCCAGAATTCATACTTTGAAATATGCTAGCGGTGAATATTAATATTTTAATAATTGAAAATTGCTTAAAAAATTAATTAAAAGTTAATTTAAATAACTAATGACAACAAAGGAAGAATTAATAAAAAATATAAAAGAATGGATAAATCAAGATGATGAAATTAAAGATTTACAAAAAAGATTAAAAGAATGTAAATTAGAAAAAAAAAATTTAACTGATAATTTATTAGAAATTATGAAAAGTAACGAAATAGATTGTTTTGATATTAATGATGGTAAACTTTTATTGCATACAACTAAAAGTAAAACAGCATTAAGTAAAAAAATGCTTATAGAGAGTTTAGAAAAATATTTTGAAAAAATGCCAAATGTTAACACTGATGATGTATCTAATTTTATATTAGATAATCGTGAAATTAAAATTAGAGAAAATATTAAAAGAAAATAACATTAATATATATGAATTTTATACTTAAATTTTTTACTAGATTATTTGGTACAATATTAATTTTCACTATAATTAACAAAATTCTTCAATTTTTTGGAATTGATATGTCATCATATATAATTTATATGTTTTGGTTTATAGCATTAGGATTATTTTACTTTATATTACCGTCTGATTATGAATTATTTAGTTAAAATTAAAAATTGAAAAAAAAAATTTTAAAAAACTAGTAAAGTAAAGAATATAAATATGGTATTAACCATTTTAAATCGTATTTTCCCATGTGATATAAGTAATCACATTTATAATATATTTCTTAATAATTTTATAGAAAGAATTATGTATCCAAAATTATATACATTAGAATTGATTATTGATAAATTACTTTCTGATTATGAAAGGATTAATCATTCTAATAAATCTTATTATATTATAGGTATAAATTTAAAAAGTTTTCAATATATAGATAAAACATTTGATCTTATAAAAAAATACAATTACAAAGTTTGCAATCAATTATCTAATAAAATTAATAATATAAGATGTTTGATTAGAAAATTAATTAATGAATCTAGTAATAACTATAATCAAGATAAAATATATCATAAATTACTATTAAGACTATTGTAAATAATTATTTCTTTAAATCCAAAAAAAAAATATATTTAAAAATTGAAGTAAAGTTTTTTTTTTAAATAATAATAGAATGGAAAGTCGTTTAAACAAAAAAGCTGAAAAACATATTCAAGAGTTCAAAAATGCGATTAAAGATTGGTTTCTAGAAAATAATTCAAATGTCATTGGAGACTGTAATACTAGTGAATTTCTTAAATTTATTTATGATTTTGATACCCTTAATTTTAATAAAGATGATTTACAAAAACGTAAACGTATAAAAAATGTTGTCCCTTCTGTTGAACGATGTATTGCACTTAGAGCTAATATGGAACAATGTACCAGGCGAAAAAAGGATGGGTGTGAATACTGTGGAACACATGAAAAAGGTGTTCCTTATGGGGTTATTCAAACCGAGTTATCAAGCGAAGTATGTCAGCCGTGTAAAAAGTTAGAAGTTTGGATACAAGAAATTAAAGGTATTTATTATTATATTGATGATTTTGGTAATGTTTATAAACATGATGATATTATTCAAAATAAGAAGGATCCATCTGTTTTGGCAAAATACAGAAAAACAGAAGATGGTACATATAGTATTCCTGAGTTTAGTATTTGAGTTCAATTATATATTATTTAATATAATATATAATTATGTATATTGATTTAAGTGATAATAATGTAAATGATGTAGTATTATTGGTATTAAAAAAAGTGGGTGTAAATATCAATGATATTGTTAATATTTCTGATTTGAAAGATTGTATAATATACAGAGAAAGATTATTAAATGATACATTATACGATGAGATACAAGAATATATTCCACAATTAAAAAAAACATTAAAGAGTACTTTTTTTACTTCTACACATAAAAATGCTAATGTAAAACAGAATTGGCCATTAATAAACTTAGTAAGACAAATATTAAAAGCTTATAATTTTAAATTAGAACCCAAGCGCGTTGCAGATGGATATAATAAAGAAGGTGTAAAAAAATATAAGAGACTTTTTCAAATAAAGTCTATTCAAAAGAGTAATAATAACAATGAAGTTATAGATAACAACGAAGTTATAGATAACAACGAAGTTATAGATAACATAGAATAATTATTCATTATCATTATCATTATCATTATCATTATCATTATCATAAATAATAAAAGATTCAGTTGTATTACTTCGTATAATTTTTTTTCTAGATTTATCTAGATTTTGATAATTTAAAATGAATAAATATAATTTTTCAATTAAATAACTACACATGCAATACTTGAATGTGTAAATATAAAAAATTGATTTTAAATATATTTGATATAATTAACTATAATAATGAAAGAATCTTGGAATTATATATTTGATGATATAAATAATATTTTCAAAAAAGTAGATGATCATCGTAATCAAATGAATAAATTAAATCTAAAAGTATTTCCAGCTAATGAATATATTTTTAAGGCATTTGACTATTTTGAATTCACTGAAACAAAAGTAGTTATTTTAGGACAAGATCCTTATCATGGTATTAATCAATCTACTGGTTTAGCATTTGCTATTAATAGTGAATCAAGAATTCCACCGTCTTTACGTAATATTAAGAAAGAACTTAAATTCGATTTGGATATTGACCTTGAAGACAACACTCTTGAAAAATGGGCGAAACAAGGTGTTTTACTTTTAAATGCGTCATTAACTGTTGTTGAAGGTAAACCAAATAGTCATGTTAAGTTATGGGATGAATATACTAATAAAATTATATTTGAGTTAAATAAATTAGATAATATAGTCTTTGTTTCATGGGGCGCATTTGCTCTTAATAAATTAAAAGATATTGACATTAGTAAACATAGTATTATTGTTTCTTCACATCCATCACCTTTAAGTTTTAAAAAGAAACTAGGTAATTATGAATGTTTTGATGGATCAAAACCATTTTCGAAAATTAATTCATATTTACAAAAAATGAATAAGAAAACAATAAATTGGTAATTATTTATTCCAATTCAAGAGTTATAGGACAATGCGAAGAACCAGTAATGTCAATTAAAAAATCACAATGTACTATCCTTTTTAAAATATTTTCGCTAGTTAAAAAATAATCAAATCTCCAACCATTACTGTGTTTTCTTTGATTATAGGTTTCTCTAATCCAAAAACTTGATTTCTTCTTATGTGGATTTATCTCTCTATATACATCACACAAATCATTTAATTCTAACAGATATGCAAAATCACTTCTTTCATTATCATAAAATCCAGCCACTTTGTTTTTTTTTAATTCTGGAAAAATAATATCTATATCTTGGTGGGCGACCTTCATATCACCACAAATGATTAATTCTTTATCGATAAATTCATATTTAATTTTTTTTATGTAATCAAAAAATTTTGAATTCCACTTTTCGCGAAATTTATATTTTTCTGAATTTAAACTATCTGACTCTGGAACTATAGTATTAACCAGTAAAAAATCATTGAACTCTAGAGTTAGTACTCTATCATCTATATTATAATGTATATTATCTAATTTAGATAAACTTTCATTTTTACACCATATTGCTAGATTATAATTATTATTAATATTTGAATAATATCTATAAGGATATTTAGATTTTAAATCATTAGATAAATATTTTTCATAATTAGAATATTTTATTTCTTGGAAGCAAATTAAATCATAATCAAAATTATCTGATTCTAATAATTTTTTAAAACTCTCACTTTCAATTATTTTTTTTAAATTATTGATTTTCCAAGAAAATATTTTCATTAAATTCTAAATATATAAAAAATTTATTTTTATATATTTTGTATTTTGTATTTTGTATTTTATATATCTTTATTGTCAATAATTAATATACTTATGTTTTTGTTTATAATAACTTTCGAGTGTTAATTGATTAAAAATTGTACCATTTAAAAATAACAAAATATTTATATAAATTGTTAAACATATATTATCAATTCTTATAATTTCATTGTATCTAAGCATTAATAGATTTGTGGATGCGCCATATATACACATTGGCAATCTTAGATAATTATAAATGACTGCATTAAATTTTTTCTGCTTATCAATTGTTATTATATCATTTTTCATAAGTGTTAATAAACTATACTCAAATATACCTGGAATACCACTACACGCTATATATCCATAGTTTATTTGATTAGTTTTAATCCAAAAAATGCACGGCAAAATTCCAAATAAAACAAATAAAACATGATGAAAATAATCTACTAGATTTAATCTAAACAATAAAATATGATGTATGTGCATTGAAAGAATAAAGTAACTATTAAAATGATTGTCTAATAATTTATAGCTATTTAATGGATCTATATAAAGTAAAAATGTACTTTTAAATATATTTATTGTTACTATAGTGTTACCTAAAACATGTAATTGATACCATCTAGATTTATTACTAATAAAAATAGTTAAAATTATATCTGCTAGTAAAAAAAACATTTGATTTAAAAATAAATATTTCATCATTTCATCATAATTAATAATGTTAATTTCCATAAATAAATATTTTAACTTTTAATTTTTAAGTTGTTTAAAAATTGAAGATAAAAATTATTATTTATTTAGAGTAATGTCAAAGCGGGTCGTTTGGGTTTCATTAGATCCAATTCATTTAAAAGTAGATTTTTATCCAAAATATATATCTCAAAAATTAGAAAATTGGTATTGTGAAATGGGAACAAATTATAATGAAACATATTGTATATTAGGAAAAGACTATTCTAATTCTATTGTTCATGTTTCTTCAACCGGAATTTATTTTCAAACAACACCACCTTTGTATATAGGTAGAATTAAATATAAAAATGTAGAATATAGAAGTGTTAAACGTTTTGAAATTGGTAATAGTAATCAAATAAATGTATTTGTAAAAAAAATAATAAATGAATGGAGAATTACACAAACACAACATAATTCAGATTTGGGTCTTAATGTTAATGTTGATAATAAATTATGTATTGACATTAATAATAAAGACAATCAATCTAAAATTAATACTTGGAAAGATATTGATTTAGAATTAGACAATGATGAATTAAACGTTATTGCATGGGAATGGTCTTATAAACCTTTGGAAAAAATAGATGATATTACTGTTTTAGATAAGGATTTTTGTATTCCATATGAAAGTACAACTAATAATCATATTGAACATGCTTTTCAAAATAATTACAATTTAATAATTGAAATTCCTATTATTGGTAAAAAAATAATTAAATTTAATAAATATTCATGTTATGGAATTCAAAGTTCTTTAGATAATTCAAATAAAATACTAATTAGACGGAAAATAGTAAGTCTTAAAGAATTAAAACAAATGTTACATTTACCTATGTTTGGTCGTAATGAAATTAATAAAATAATTTCAAATTTACCAATCGAAATGATTCCAGATAATTTCTTTTGTCCAATTTTACATGATATTATGATATGTCCTGTAAAAACAATAGATGGTCACGTTTATGATCGTAATGCTATTATTTCATGGTTTCGAGTTAAAAATACATCTCCATTAACTGGATTACCATTAGAATCTACTCTTCTTACACCTGATACTGAACTTAAAAAAGAAATAAATACCTTTTTAATTTCATTGGTAAAATTAGAGAAATAAAATTTATCTTCTAATTTCTGCAAATGGATCATAATTTATATCACTGCATTCTGGATTATCTAATATACTTTTTTGGTTATTACACCAACAACCTACTGGTGAGAATTTTTTATTTAGTAAAAGACAACTATCTTCTTGGCAAGATGGTGGATTTTGAACACAAAAATTATCCCATGGTTTTGTTATTAATTTTGAATTATCATAATTAGTGAATGTTACACCTTCTTTAATTTTATACCCAGATATATTTATTAGTAAAATAAATAATAGAACAAATAAAAAATAGTTTATTAGTTGCATTATATATTTTAGAGAGAAAAATATGAAATTGCAATTATAAAAATAATCTAAAGCCAAGAATTCAATATTTGATATTATGTTTACAGATAATTACGATTTTTCTGAAATTATTAAAATGTTTTTTTTCTTAAATATTAACAACAATAGTTACTCTACTATATATACTATACCTATTGCTATTGTTACATTATTTCTATTTAATGAAAAATCAGTAAATTATTTATCAAATATATTATTAAGTTATAGTGCTTTAATTTATAATAAAAAAACAATAATTTTAGAAGGAAGGCGGTGTTTTAAAGCGGCTGATTATAATACTAGATCAGATCAACTTTTCAGTAATAGATTCAAAGCTGTATGGTACTATTCAATACGATCTATATCAAATAATGATACAATTTATGAAATAAAAGAATATTCTGAATCGTGTAATATTTATGATGAATATGGTGATTATAAATCTAAGAAAAACGCAAATAATACAAAAATTAACTGTAGAGATTTTTTTATAGTTCACCAAAGTACCAACTTTAAATTGGCGCAGGATATATGGTGCAATGTAAATATTGATAATCAGAAAATAGACTTGAATAATAGTAGAAAAAATACAAATGGTAATATAGAAACAATAAAATT
>CEQL01086923.1_pt1 | contig 11598 bp, 10 predicted proteins | sample 356281 | NCBI WGS metagenome assembly CEQL01 (sample SAMEA2621203, study PRJEB7988) | marine metagenome | biome: marine biome (ENVO:00000447); feature: surface water layer (ENVO:00002042); material: "saline water (ENVO:00002010), including plankton (ENVO:xxxxxxxx)" | depth 5 m
AGAACCTGTTTCATTAGAAAAACCAGTTGGTGATGAAGAAGATAGTAACTTAGGTGACTTTATCGAAGATACAAAAGCTTTGGCACCTTTAGAGCAAGCAATTAAATCAAATCTTAGTGAGGCAACAACTAAAATCCTCTCAACTTTGACTCCTAGAGAGGAAAGAGTTTTGAGAATGAGGTTTGGAGTTGGAATGAATACAGATCATACTTTAGAAGAAGTTGGCTTACAATTTTCAGTAACTCGTGAAAGAATAAGACAAATTGAGGCAAAAGCCCTTAGAAAGTTGAAACATCCAAGCAGGTCTAAGCAATTAAAAAGTTTTTTAGAAAGCTAATGATATATTATTTTTATAAATGGATTTAGTAAGTGTAATAATTCCATATTATAAAAAAAAAAACTCCATTCTAAAAACTGTAAATTCTGTTTTAAATCAAATCTATCAAAATTTTGAAATCATTATTATATATGATGATGTAAACAATAATGATTTAAATTTTATAAATGAAATTAAAAATAAAGATAATAGAATATTTATAATTAAAAATAAGAAACAAATGGGAGCTGGAAACTCAAGAAATATCGGCATTAATAATTCAAAAGGAGAATTTATTGCATTCTTAGACGCAGATGACACATGGAAAAATGATAAATTAAATAAGCAAATTAAGTTTATGAAAATCAACAATTACGAAGTGTCTCACACTTCTTATTCAATAATCAATGAACGTCAACAAGTTATAGGGAATAGGACCGCCAGAAATTTTTTTAAATTGAAAGAATTGTTAAAATCATGTGATATTGGAACATCAACAGTAATGATTAAAAAAAATTTGATTAATAATGACGTAAAATTTGCACCTCTTAAAACCAAGGAAGATTTCGTATTATGGTTAAAATTACTAAAAAAAGATATAAAAATTTATGGGTTGAATGAAACTTTGACTTTTTGGAATAAATCTAAATCTTCTTTATCATCCTCAACAAAGCAAAAATTAATTGATGGCTTTAGAGTTTATTATAAATATATGAATTTTAATTATATAAAATCCATATATTATTTATTTTGTTTAAGCATAAATTTTTTATTAAAAAAATAAATGTTATATTTAATTTTTGCGTACTCGTCAGTGGTGGTTATACTAAGTATTTATTTTAAGAAAAATTTTTTTTTTTCTAATTATACTGGAGACAAGCATCAGCTGTTCTCAAATCAAAAAAATATTCCTTTATCAGGTGGTATCTTTTTACTTTTACCAATAATACTGGTTAATTTTAACAACATATTTTTTACATTTATGTTATTTTTGATTTTTTCAATAGGTTTATTTTCGGACCGAAAGATTTTAATTTCCCCTAAAAAAAGATTTTTATTGCAGCTTACATTAGTTTTATTCTCTGTAATTTTGTTAGATTTGCAAATCGTAAATTCGAAACTAGTTTTCTTTGATAATTTTTTGAAAAATCCAATATTTAATATTTTATTTACATCTTTCTGCTTATTAATTTTAATTAATGGATCAAATTTTATTGATGGCCTCAATGGTCTACTATTATTTTACATAATTTTTGTAATTTTCGTTCTCCTGAAGCTTGATCTTTTAAATGTTGCAATAATTAATGATGAAGCACTTATTTATTTATTGTTTTTTTTAGTTTTAATTATTGCTCTTAACTTAATAAATATTTTGATGCTAGGCGATGCAGGTGCTTATACTATAAGTTTTTTTTTAGGTTATTTGATAATAATTAGCCATAACTCCAACCCAAATATATCTCCTTATTTTTTTATCAATCTTCTGTGGTATCCTTGTTTTGAAAATTTATTCTCAATTATCAGGAAATTAAAAGCAAAATTATCTCCGTTAAGCCCTGATAGTAAACATTTTCATCAATTACTTTATGCAAATTTAAATAAAAACTTATTTAAAAGTAAATTAATGGCAAATAACAGTAGTAGTTTAATAATTTCAGCTATAAATTTTACATTAATTTTAATTGCTACAATAAATCCATTTAGCAGCCTATATCAAATAAAAATAACAATGGTTTCTATATCTATTTATTTATTTATTTATTTTTTATTAAAAAATAAAAATTTAAAAATTTTTAATAAGTAGGCCTAATTAAATAATGATTAACAAAATTTATTAAATAAAATGTTAAGTAAAATCCATACATAAAACTTATATTTTTTAATGTAAAAAAACTTTTTTCAATTTTAAAATTAAAAATAGTCAGTGACAAAATAATTATCAAAGGGTCAAGATATTTATGGTAAATCGTGTATTGAGGAATTGATAAAATAACCAATGTTAAAATTAGCAAATTCTTTTTTAAATCAAGATTACAAAGTTTTAATATAAAGAAAACGGAGAAAGGTATAACAAAAAAGAAAATAATATTATTGTCAAAAATGAAGTTCGAAATATGTAGAAAAATACCACCTCCTGTTATTTTTAAATCATAATTAAAAAAAATAATTAATATACATGATATTATTATTGTTAATAAAGATAATATTAAGTTATTTTTAATATTCAAATTATCGAAGAAAAATTTTTTGTAAAATAATATTGGGAGTGTATGAAAAAAAATAATAGTAAAAATTACAGATGCTTTATTTAAATAATTAAAATTTAATCCAATATCTTTTACTCCTTGGTTAAAGAAATGAATATCTAGTATAAACACGTAATATAATGCTGGCAAAGCAAGTAATAAGTTAAGCAAAATCATAATTACAACAATTTTTTTATCTTTCGCTTGGATAAAGAAATAAATGAAAAAAAATATTGAAAAAACAGCAAAGCTTGGTCTGATATAAGCTGACAAAGCAAGGAAAAATATGTTTAAAAAAATATTAACTAGATTATTGTTTAATTGATATTTAAAAAAAAAATAAATTCCAATCAAAAAAAATATTAGTCCAAACATAGCACTTTCTGGCCAAATAGCGTTTGCTCTAAATGAAGGTGAAATAAAAATTATGCAACTTAAAAAAAATAAAATTTTTTTGTCTGAAGTTTTTTTGGGATAATAAATCTTTTTTAGAATTTTATACAAGAACAATTGGCATAAAGTGATTAAAAAAAATAAGAATAACCTCGTTAATTCAAAACTATATAGAATTTTATTTATAAGACTAATAACAATTAAATAGATAGGTGATATTCTTGTCAGATTCTCTATTTTGTCGAAATTTAATAAAGTAAAAAATAAATTCTCGTTGAACTCCATCGCACCGTTCCACGCATGATTAAAATCCATCTTCGGGCCAGATGTAGTATTTTCACCAAGAAAAAAACCTAATAATAGACTTAAATAGCAAATAATGTAGATTATAATATGATAGTTTTTTTTAATTAAATCGTTAGACATTATTAATTAATAAATTAAATCAATGTTGTTTCAACTATAATATATTTAAATGCTGTTAAAGTATTATCAAAAACTTGATGACGCTATTAGTTATTTGGCTGCATCTTTTTGTAATGAAAAAAAATTGATCAAATCTGTTTTGGGCAACAAAAGAATTACGTATATAGATATTGGCACAAATCAAGGCACATATTTAGAATTTTTATCAAATTTTCTTAAATTTAAATCAGTTGATTGCTTTGAACCTCAAGAGGAGTTATGCAATGTTGTAAAATTAAATAATTCGAATTTAAATATTAAAACTCACAGTATTGCACTGTCTAACACAAATCAGATTAAAAAATTTTATAATTATAGAATTTCGTCGCAATCTAGTCTTTATAAACAAAATAATACTTTTAAATCTTTAAAACACCTTGAAAAAATTAGTAAGGTAAAAACAAAAAAGTTCGACTCTATTTTTAATAAATTAAGAAAAATTAGTTTTTGTAAAATTGATGTCCAAGGTGAAGAAATTAATGTTTTAAAAGGCATGAGTAAAAATTTAGCGAAACAGAGTATATCGCTTATTAAAATTGAAATTTCCTTTATTAGTAGATACATAAATACAAAACCTAATTTTTACGAAATCATAAATTTCATGAAAAAAAAAAACTATTATTTAACATCAATATCAAAAATTAAATTTAAGAATAATAAAATACTATTAATGGATGCATTTTTTGAACCAAAACGATGAAAATTGATTTTTTTATTCTTTTTTTTTATTATTCTGTCTCAATTTTGTCAACTTTTGGATACGGACTTTATTTACAAAAAATAATTGGAGTTTCATTTAAAAAAAATAATCTTGGATATTCCGGCTTATTAGGATTTTTTTTTTTAACAATATACTCTTATTTTTCAAATTTTTTTTATGCACATGGCATTTATCATAATTTAATTATTTTAATCCTAGGTTTATATTTATTTTATTTAAGTAGTACTAATAAATTATTTTTAAAAAGTGAATTTAAAATTTTAACTACAATATTTCTCTTATTATTTATATCATTTTTAATTTCAAAATCACACGATGACTTTCCATATTATCACTTTCCGTACACATATTATTTAACACAAGACTCATCTTTAATTGGTATAGGAAACTTTAATCATGGATTTAGAACACCATCATCTTTATTTTATTTTAATTCATTATTTTATTTACCTGTTGTTAAATATTATTTGTTTCATATTGGAGTAGCTGTAATTTTCGGCTCTACGATCTTTATTTTTCTTTCAAATTTACTTGAATTTATTAAAAAAAAAAAAATAAATTATATTTATTACTTTGACCTTTTATCTTTAATTTTTATATTAATATTTTTTTACAGATTAGCAGAGCATGGCACAGACAGATCTGCACAAATATTATCTTTATTGATAGTTAGCGAAATATTTAAAGTTTTATCATTAAAAAATATTAGAAATTATGATATTGCAAAATTGTCAATTTTATTTTCAGTCACTATTTCTTTAAAAGTATTATATTTTTTGTATGGATTGTTATTAGTTCCTGTAGTTTTCGTTATTTCAAAAAGAAAGGATTTCAAAAAACTAATCAATGAAATTGTAACTAATAAAGTATTTCAATTTTCAATCTTTTTATTAACTTTAGTGTTGATTACGAACTTTTTTAATACTGGATGTTTTGTTTATCCTATTGTAAAGACATGTTTTGTCAGCCTAGATTGGTCAATTCCTCTTAAAGAAATTGAAAAAATGGCACTTCACTACGAAAATTGGTCAAAAGCAGGAATGACACCAAATTTCTTGATTGATGATCCCAATAATTATGTAAGAAGTTTTAATTGGGTTAACAATTGGTTAGATAGATACTTTATTTCTAAAGTTTCAGATTTTTTAGTAGGCTTAAGTGTTTTAGTTTTAATTTTTTTAGTCACATTTTACTCAAAAACTAAACATGTAATTAATTTCGATAAGAATAAATTATTTGTATTTTTAATGATAAAAATTCTTTTGATAGAATGGTTTGTAAATCATCCATTATTAAGATACGGCGGTTATTCTTTAATAGCCCTGTACTTATTTATACCATTTTCAATAATTTTAGAGATGAATAAACAGACATTGTATTTAATTCAAAAAAAAACTTTTTTTTTGTTATTAATTGGAATCTCAATTTTTATCTTAAGAAATGTTGATAGAATAATAAGTGAAAATAAAAAATATAATTATAATGCGCTTTTAAAACCTTATCATAGAATTGATAATTCATATTTTAGAATTGACGATAGAGTAAAATATTTAATCCAAAATTATAATAACTGTCAAAAAGCTAACATTGCATGCAATAGTCAAGAACAATATCTTATTAAAAGAAAAATTAATAAATATATTTATATTAGAGAAAAATGATACAATTTTTGTCATTACAAGTACTAAAATTTTTTGACTCATTTCATAAAAAAAAATTATTTTCTTTTTTGAAAAAAAAAAAATTTGATGACTTTGATACTGTATTTGATGTTGGTGCTCATAAAGGTGAAACAATTGAATTATATATAAAACATTTCAAGATTAAAAAACTTTACTCCTTTGAACCAAGTTATTTATCTTTTAATTATTTAAAACGCAAAATTAATGAATTTAAAATTAAAAATTGTAAAACTAAAATTGTTATTGAAAATATTGCCCTCGGAAAAGAAATTAAACAAATCAAAATAAAACATATGAATGAAAGCTCCTCTTCAACTATAAAAGAAATTAATATTGACTCAAAATATTTCAAAAAAAAGCAAAAACTACTTTTTAATTTAGGAGATAAAAAGTTTTTTAATGAATTAGATACTTACCAGTTAACTTTAGATAATTATATGTCACAAAAAAATATTGCTAAATTAGATTTATTAAAGATAGACACAGAAGGATATGAATTTGAAGTGCTGTCTGGAGCAAAAAAAAACATCAAGAACATTAATCTTATTTTGTTTGAACATCATTATCATGACATGATAAAAAAAAATTACAAGTTTGGAGATGTTCATGACTTTCTAAATAAAAACAATTTTGAACTAATTTTCAAAGCCAAAATGCCGTTTAGAAAAACGTTCGAATACATATATAAGAATAAAGTTTATTAATCTTTACTTTCTAAAAAATTAATTATAATAAAAAATATAAGTGAAAAAAAAAGCTCTTATTTTTGGAATCACGGGTCAAGATGGATCTTATCTTGCGGAATTTTTGTTAAAAAAAAAATATCAAGTCCATGGGGTTAAAAGAAGATCCTCATCTATTAACACCTTCAGGATTGATCACATCTATCAAGATCCTCACGTCAAAACTAGAAACTTTTTTTTACACTATGGTGACATAACAGACTCAACATCTGTTTCAAAAATCATAGAAAAAATAAGGCCAAATGAAATTTATAATTTAGCTGCACAGTCACACGTTGCTGTATCTTTCGAGGTACCCGAGTATACAGCCAATGCTGATGCATTAGGTGCTCTAAGAATATTAGAAGCAATAAAATTTCACAAGTTAGAAAAAAAAACAAAATTTTATCAAGCTGGCACTTCAGAGATGTATGGAAAAGTTCAAGAGAGTCCACAAAGTGAAAAAACTAATTTTTATCCCCTAAGTCCATATGGTGTTGCAAAATTATATGCACATTGGATAACAAAAAATTATCGTGAGGCATATAATATATTTGGATCCAATGGGATATTGTTTAATCATGAAAGTCCACGAAGGGGCGAGACTTTTGTAACAAAAAAAATTATTAGGGCACTAGTAAGAATAAAAATGGGTAAACAAAAAAAACTTTTTTTGGGTAATTTAGACTCAAAAAGAGACTGGGGACATGCAAGAGATTATGTAGAAGCAATGTGGAAAATATTACAGCAAAAAAAACCAGATGACTATGTAATTGCAACTGGGAAACAATTGAGTATCAGACAATTCATCAATTTAGTTACTAAAAAATTAAATCTAAATATTATTTGGAAAGGCAAAGGGTTAAAAGAAAAAGGTTATGATAAAAGAACAAAAAAAGACATTATATTAATTGATAAAAATTATATCAGACCATTAGATGTTAACACTCTTTTGGGTAATGCAGCTAAAGCCAGAAAGAACTTATCTTGGAAACCTAAAACAAATATTAATCAGCTAATTGAAGAAATGATTTTTGAGGAAGTTAATATTATAAATGCTGAGTAAAAAAACGAAAATTTTTGTTGCAGGCCACAGGGGTATGGTAGGCTCATCTATTTGTAAAAAACTGAAAAAAAATGGTTATAAAAATTTAATACTTGCAGATAAAAAAAAATTAAACTTACTTGATCAAAAGAGAGTTCACAATTTTCTTAAAAAAAAGAAACCTAATTTGGTAATAATAGCAGCTGCGAAAGTTGGAGGAATATTAGCAAACTCTAAATTTAAAGAAAAATTTTTATATGAAAATTTACAAATACAAAATAATCTAATACATGGATCATACTTAGCTAAAATAAAAAATTTGATTTTTTTAGGTTCCAGTTGCATTTATCCACGAAATTGTAAACAGCCCATGAGAGAGAAATATATTTTATCTGGAAAATTAGAAGAAACAAATGATGCTTATTCTATAGCCAAAATTGCTGGAATCTATATGTGTGCAAACTATTCTAAAAGTTATAATTTAAATTACAAAAGTCTTATGCCACCAAATTTATATGGCCCAGGTGATAACTATAATTTAGAAAATTCTCACTTTTTTCCAGCCTTAATCAAAAAAATCTATACTGCTAAAATAAATAATAAAAAACAAATTATTTTGTGGGGTTCAGGTAAGGCTGAAAGAGAGCTTATGTTTGTCGAGGATTTTGCTGATGCATTAATTTTTTTTATGAACAAAAAATTTAAAGAACCCTTCTTAAATATCGGAACTGGTAAAAGTTACTCTATATTATGGTTTACTAAATTTTTGTTGAAAAAAATCGGTATAAAATTAAAAGTTAAATTCGATAAAAGTAAACCTGATGGAATGCCAAAAAAGTGTTTGGACATATCTTTGGCTAAAAAATATGGCTGGAAACCCAAGAGTAATTTTGATAAAGGTTTTGATATTACATATAAAGACTTTAAAAAATTCGTAAAATTGACTAAAATTTAATATTTACAACCTTATATAATACAGTATAAGACTTCTGCCTGGTGATTATTGCGAAGGTGTAATACCCGATCCCTTTCCGAACTCGGAAGTCAAGCCCTTCTGCGCCGATGGTACTTTGTCTTAAGGCATGGGAGAGTAGGACGTTGCCAGGCTAAATAATTATGAAAATTAAAAGTTCCCTTAAATCATTAAAAAAAAGAGACTTAAATTCCAAGATGGTAAAAAGGAGAGGAAGAGTTTACATAATTAATAAAAAAAACCCAAAATACAAAGCAAGACAAAAATAAAGTCATGGATAATGATAGTCATAAAAAAACTTGGGAAAACTTTACAAAATTTGTCCTTTGGGGGACAATATCAGTTATTGCCATATTAGTAGTCTTGGCTATTATTTTATTATAAACTTAAAAAATTCCAATGATAATAGGCTCTATATGTGAAAATAAAGATACTGAAAAAAGAATTTCAGTAACACCTGAAAATGTTAAAAAATTTATTTCAAATGGTTTCAGAGTATACCTAGAGAAAAATTATGCAAATCATCTTGATATTGAAGATGAAAAATTTATAGAAAATGGTGCAGAATTTTTTGAAGATAAACAAAAAATAATAAAAGAGTCAGATATATTATTACAATTAAACTTACTAAATGAAAAAGATTTAAATCACTTGACTGCAAATAAGAATTTGATTGGAGTTTTTGACCCAATAAATAATAAAGATCTCATTTCAAAAATTTCTAAAAAAAACATTAATATTTTTTCATTAGAGCTTCTTCCTAGAATTACTAGGGCCCAGTCAATGGATATATTGTCTTCTCAGGCTAACTTAGCAGGTTATAAAGCAGTAGTTGATGCATTTTCTTTTTTTAATAAAGCAATTCCAATGATGATGACAGCTGCAGGAACTATCCCAGCGGCGAAGATCCTTGTTGTTGGTGCTGGAGTTGCAGGATTACAAGCAATAGCAACTGCGAAAAGAATGGGTGCAATTGTTTTTGCAACTGATGTTAGGATGGCATCTAAAGAACAAGTCGAAAGTTTAGGAGGTAAATTTCTAGTTGTTGAAGGTTCAGAGAATCTCGAAACATCCGGTGGATACGCAAAGGAAGCTTCTGCAGATTTTAAACAAAAACAAGAAGATCTATTAAAAGAAACACTAAAAAAAATTGATATAGTTATCTGTACAGCACTAATACCAGGTAAAAAGGCTCCAGTCATAATAAAAGGTGATATGATAAAGGGTATGCCAAAAGGTTCAGTTATTTATGATTTAGCCGCGTCCCAAGGAGGCAACACTGAATATACAAAAGCCGATGAGATTATTGATATAGATGGCGTTAAAATTTTAGGAGACAGCAACTTACTTAATAAACTTCCGATATCTGCGTCGAATTTATACTCCAAGAATCTATTGAACTTTGTAATAAATTTATATGATAAACAAAATAATAAAATTAATATAAACTTAGAGGACGAAATTATAAAGAAAACTTTAGTAAAATAATATGGAAATAGATCCTTTTATATTTAGATTAAGCATATTTATATTATCAATATTTGTAGGCTATTACGTAGTTTGGAGTGTTACACCGTCTCTTCACACACCTTTGATGTCAGTGACAAATGCAATCTCTTCAGTAATAATCGTCGGAGCTATAATCGCTGCTTTAGCTGGCAATGATGGAAATATTTTTAATAAGGCAAGCATATTTGGATTTTTAGCTATTATATTAGCAGCAGTTAATATTTTTGGTGGATTTTTAGTCACTCAAAGAATGTTAGCAATGTACAAAAAGAAGAAAAAATAATGATCTCACCAAATTTACTTGCACTATTCTATCTTATATCAGGTGTATTATTTATCCTAGCATTAAGAGGGCTTTCGTCTCCGGAAACGTCTAGACAGGGAAATTTTTTTGGTATTTTAGGAATGTTAATTGCGGTAGTAGTTACATTTTTATCAATAAGTAATTTTTCTTCTAGTTTTGTTTACGTAATTGCATTTATTTTGATTGGTGGAAGTGTTGGGGCATTCATCGCTTTTAAAATACCAATGACAGCGATGCCCGAATTGGTAGCTGGTTTTCATAGTTTAGTAGGTTTGGCTGCAGTTTTTGTAGCAATTTCTGCCTTTTTAAATCCAGAAGCTTTTAATCTAGGTGTATCTGGAGATATTAAACTCGCTAGTTTAATTGAAATGTCTATTGGTGCAGCCGTAGGCGCTATTACCTTTTCTGGTTCAATAATTGCATTTTTAAAATTAAGAGGAATAATGTCAGGAGCTCCCATCACATTTCCAGGTCAACATATTTTAAATTTATTAATTTTAATATCTATAATAGGCCTAACTTATTTCCTTTGTAAAACACAGTCCTCTAATTTATTTTGGACCTTGATAGGGATTTCTTTACTAGTCGGAGTGCTTTTAATAATACCAATTGGTGGAGCTGATATGCCAGTTGTAATTTCAATGTTAAATTCTTATTCAGGATGGGCTGCTGCAGGAATAGGTTTCACTTTGGAGAACACAGCTTTAATAATAACAGGTGCATTAGTCGGTTCCTCTGGAGCAATTTTATCTTACATAATGTGCAAAGGCATGAACAGATCTTTCTTTAGTGTAATACTCGGTGGATTTGGAGGAGCTGATCAAGCTTCGAAATTAAAAAATAATGAGCAAAAACCAGTTAAGAGTGGAAATTCAGATGATGCAGCATTTTTGATGAAGAATGCTTCTTCAGTGATTATAGTTCCAGGTTATGGAATGGCCGTAGCTCAGGCCCAACACGCCCTAAGAGAAATGGTAGACACATTAAAGAAAAATGACATTAAAGTTTCATACGCAATACATCCAGTTGCAGGTAGAATGCCGGGTCATATGAATGTATTGTTAGCTGAAGCCAATGTCCCATATGATGAAGTATTTGAGTTAGATGAAATTAATAATGATTTTGCTAATTGCGATGTTGCTTACGTGATTGGAGCTAACGATGTGACCAACCCTGTTGCTAAAACTGACCCACAAAGTCCTATTTATGGAATGCCAATTTT
>CEQL01021539.1_pt1 | contig 11590 bp, 10 predicted proteins | sample 356281 | NCBI WGS metagenome assembly CEQL01 (sample SAMEA2621203, study PRJEB7988) | marine metagenome | biome: marine biome (ENVO:00000447); feature: surface water layer (ENVO:00002042); material: "saline water (ENVO:00002010), including plankton (ENVO:xxxxxxxx)" | depth 5 m
TCTAAAACTCCTCCTTTTGAAATAAATAATGAAAGTGTTGATGAAACGACAAGATTAAAATATAGATATCTTGATCTAAGATCAAACAAGATGCAAAAAAATTTAAGATTAAGGCATGAACTAATATTGGAAATATGCAATTATTTAAATAACGAAGACTTTGTGCATATTGAAACTCCAATTCTTATAAAGAGTACACCTGAAGGAGCAAGAGATTATATTGTGCCTAGTAGAGTTCATCTTGGAGAATATTACGCTCTACCTCAATCTCCACAACAGATGAAACAAATGTTAATGGTATCTGGCTTTGAAAAATATTTTCAAATTGCTAAGTGTTTTAGAGATGAAGATTTGAGGGCTGATAGGCAACCTGAACATACTCAATTGGATTTTGAAATGAGCTTTGTGCATCAAGAAGATGTTTTGAATAATTGCGAAAAACTATACTCTCATTTATCAAAAAGATTTATCGGTAAAGAAATTTCTACACCACTTCCAAGATTAAAATATGAAGAATCAATCGAAATTTATGGCACTGATAAACCAGATACCAGGTTTGACCTGAAGATTCATAATTTAGAAAGCAATCTTTCAGGAACAGAATTTAATGTCTTTAATAATGCCCTGAAAAATAATGGAACTATAAGAGGGTTTTCAATGCCTAAAAATGAAAATATGACAAGAAAATTTTACGATAGTCTTAACGAATTTGTCAGAGATAATGGTGGAGCAGGAATCATTCCAATTTCTATTGAAAAAGAGATTAATGAAATTCAATTAGAAGATATAAAAAGCCCAATATCAAAATTTTTAGATTTAGATATTGTTAAGAATTTATATAACTTTTTTAATGTTGACCAAAACCAAGTTATTTTAATTTGTGCTGGAGAAAAGAATATTGTACTTGAATGCTTAGGAAAGGTAAGAAATAAACTTGCCAAAGAGTTTGGCTTAATTGATGAAGATAAATTTAATTTTTTATTTGTTACTGATTTTCCATTATTTGAGTTTGATAGCGACAATAACAGTTGGGCAGCAATGCATCATGTTTTTTCTTCGCCTAATCAAGAAACAATCGAATACTTAGAAAATGATCCAGGAAAGGTTATTGGCAACCTTTTCGATTTGGTATGTAATGGAGTTGAGTTAGGTTCTGGAAGTATAAGAATTCACGAAAGGGAAGTTCAAGAAAAAGTGTTTTCAATTATTGGATATGATGACACCCAAGTGAAAGAAAGATTTGGCCCATTGCTTGAATCTTTTGAATATGGTGCCCCTCCACATGGAGGAATGGGGCTTGGTATAGACAGGTTAGTTTCAACTTTTCTTGGTGAAGATTCAATAAGAGATGTAATATCTTTTCCAAAAACTCAAAGTGCTTCTGATTTACTTTGGGGAGCACCTTCAGAAGTAGAAAAAGAACAAAAATTAGAACTAAGAATTAAGAACATTGAAGACGCGAAAGGTAAAAAGTGAAAATAGATAAAAGTAAAGTTGAAAATCAACAAATTACTTTAACTTTAAAAGTTGAAGAAGATGAAATTGAAAAATATTTAGTTCAAGCTGCTAAGAAACTGAGTAACCAATTAAAAATACCAGGTTTTAGAAAAGGCAAAGCACCAAAATCTATTGTTGAAAAAATTGTAGGCAGAGAAGGGCTTGTTGAAGAATCATTGCAATTTTCAGTACCAAATTTAGTAAATGAAGCCATTGATAAAGAAGCTTTAGAAGTTTTTGCAACTCCTAAGATATCAGTAATTGATTTAGTTCCAAATTTAAAGCTTGAAGCAAAAGTTGCATTAAAACCTAATGCAAAAGTTGGTAAGCTTGAAGACATCAAATTAGATTTAAATCAAGACAAAATTAGTGCTAAAGAAGTAAACAATGTAATTGATCAGTCTCGTAATCAACATGCTTCTTGGGTTCCAGTAAAAAGAAAGTCTAAAATTGGTGATCTTCTTTCGCTTGATTTTAAATGTGAATCTGAAAATGAAGTAATTATGGACCATAAATCAATCGAAATTATTATTGAAAATCAGTATGAAGATAATCTGAAAATGCCAGGGCTAATGAAAAAGTTAACAGGATTGTCTGAGGAAGATAGTAAAAATTTTAAGCTTGAATTACCTGAAGATTTTTTTAATGAAAAATTTAAAAATACTTCAGCAAAATTTGAAGTGAAAATAATTTCAATAAAAGAGAAAAGTCTACCAGATGTAGATGATAATTTTGCAAAATTAATGGACCCCTCTATAAATGATCTTAAAGAATTAAAAAAACAAATAAAGAAAAATTTAGAATTAAATGCAAAAAATAAATATGATCAAGACCTTTGGGACAGTTTTATTGATAATGCAATAAACAAATCTAAATTTACAATTCCTGAAATAATGCTAGAACAGGAAACTGAAAATTTAATTAAACAACAAAAGGAAATGATTGAAAACCAAAAAATAGATTTTGAAAATTACCTTAATGGCATCAATAAAACTGAAGAGGAATTTGAAGACGAGATATCAAAATCAGCTGATATTAGGTTAAAAAGAGCTGTAATCATTGAAGAAATTGTCGATTATTATGATGTCAACATTGATGATAAAATAATCGAAAAGGAATTAAAAAAATTTAAAGATATTCAAAAAAATAATAATTATCCTGATCAGAATATTAAGGATGAAATAAGATATCAGAAAAGAAGAGACGAATTACTAAAAATAATTAAAGAAAACAATTTAAAAAAATAAAAGGTTGACATAGAACGTATCAAGTTATAATATATAAACTGCAATAATCTTTTATGAAAGGAACATATGAATTTACCTTCAAATATTATACCAACAGTTTTTGAATCAGGAGCTAGAGGAGAAAGAGCCCTTGATATATATTCATTGTTATTGAAAGAAAGAATTATTTTTCTTGGCACCCCAATAAATGATCAGATAGCTAATTTGATCGTTGCTCAGTTATTATATCTGGCCCGAGAAGATTCTGAAAAAGATATTAGCTTATATATAAATTCACCAGGAGGCATGGTTTATGCTGGAATGGCTATATATGACACAATGCAACACATACCATGTGATGTATCTACGATCTCAGTAGGTTTGTGCGCAAGCTTTGGTACTGTTTTATTGACTGCAGGTACTGAAGGTAAGAGATTTGCATTGCCAAATTCAACAGTACACATGCATCAGCCATTAAGTGGTGCACAGGGACAGGCATCTGATATTGAAATAGCAGCTAAAGAAGTTCTAAGGTTAAAAGATCAATTAACAAAGATAATTGCTAAGCATACTGGCCAAAAAGAATCTAAAGTTACCAAGGACTCTGACAGAGACATTTGGATGAATGCTTCTCAAGCGAAAGAATATGGTCTGATTGATGACATATTGGAATACCCTGAATCTAAGTAAATTTATTCACTAAAATCTATTTCTTCCAGTTCCTTTTTTAACTCAGTTATTTCTAATTCTGTTTTACTTAGGAGAATTTTACATTCTTTTGCGAGCTTTATTCCTTCTTTATAAAGTTCTTTGGATTGATCCAATGATAGGTCATTTTCTTCGAGCTTCCTGACTGTATTTTCAAGTGACTTTAATTTTTCTTCAAATGTATTATTTTCCATCAGTCCTGCCTTTATTGTTTATTTTAATTGCTTCTGCCTCAAGGGTTTCGTTTAAATTTGATACTAATATATGATCACCTTTTTTAATATTTTTAAAACTTTTAATTATTGATTTATCAGATTTTAATTGTGTTAAAAAAAATCCTTTTGAAAAGATTTTGTTGATATCTAAATGATTTAAGCTAATTTCATAATTTTCTAATTTATACTTTATTTCTTTCAAGTTATTATCAAATAAGTTAATAATTTCATTTGTCAGTGAGTTAATCTTATAATTATTTATTGATGTTTCGATCTTATAATTTACTATTCTATCCATCGAAATAAAAAATCTATTTTTCAGATTTTCAAGAATTGCGTTAAAAGAAATTTCTAAATCTCTTGTTCTTAATATTATAAGTTCATTTAGGTAATCAATGTCAGGAGATATTATTTCAGCTGCTGCAGATGGTGTAGGTGCTCTCAAATCTGCCACTAAATCTGAAATAGTAAAATCTGTTTCATGGCCAATAGCAGAAATAATTGGAATTTTACTTTTAAATATTTCTCTTGCTACTTTCTCTTCATTAAATGGCCATAAATCTTCAATTGACCCTCCACCTCTTGCTAGTACTATTACATCAACATCTAATTTATTCAAAGAAGATATTGATTCAGTAATTGACTTTGCAGCTTCATCCCCCTGAACCCTAGTATCAGCTATAACCAGTTTTAAATTAGGATACCTTCTTTGAATTACATTGATGATGTCTTGAATAACTGAACCAGTTTTTGATGTGACAATTCCTACCTTCTTTGGCATTTTTGGAATTTCTCTTTTTCTTGATTCATCGAATAGACCTTGCGCCTCTAAGGATGATTTTAGTTCTTCAAATCTTTGCTGAAGCGTACCTTCGCCTTGAGAATGTATTGTTTCTGCAATAAATTGTATTTCACCTCTAGGCTGATAAACTGACATTTTTCCTTCAGCAATAATTTGGTTGCCGTCTTTTAAATTTTCTTTACCTGAGCCTCTTGAAAAAAGAACACATTTAATGAGAGATTCATCATCTTTTATCACAAAGTAATGATGTCCGCTTGGTGGTGAACTGAGATTTGAAACCTCTCCAATTAATTGAAAAGAATTTAAATATTTATCTTGATTAATCTTTTTGTAGATATAATTAGTTAATTCGCTTGGAGTAAATGTTATGTCTGGCAATTTAACTGTTTACTCTTTCAATGTATTCTTTTGTTCGAGTATCAACTTTAACTTTATCACCTGGATTTATAAAAAGAGGTACTTGTATTTTTAAATTTGTACTTAATGTGGCCTCTTTTGTTACATTAGTAGCAGTATCCCCTTTTACTGCTTCAACGGACGACATAACTTCAAGAACTACTGAAGATGGCAGTTCAACATTGATTGGATCATTTTCATATATCAAAAATTCAACAAATTGCCCTTCCTCAATAAATTTAAGAGTATCGCCAAGGAAATCAGCAGTAAGATTTATTTGTTCGTACGTTGTTGTATCCATAAACGTAGCCTCTTTATCGTCACCATACAAGTATTGATATTGTTGTTTTTCAGTTCTTGCAAGGGTTAGTGGCCTATTTCCTTGAACTTTTTTTTCCATTATATTTCCATTTTTAATATTTTTTACTCTCAATGTTAATGTTGGAGGTGCTTTTGGTGGCTTCCTATGTTGCCATTCAACTACTTGATATAATTCACCATCAATTATTAGAGTCATATTCTTTTTTAATTCACTTGAACTTATTGTCATTAATAACTTCCTTTTTCAGCATGACTAAGTAATTTGTTTCCATTATCTGTCATAAGAACCATGTCTTCAATTCTTATTCCGCCCCACCCATCAATGTAAATTCCAGGTTCAATCGTATATACCATTCCAGGGGTAATTTCATTTTTACTGTTTGGACCAACACCAGGGTTTTCATGAATTTCTAATCCAACCCCGTGACCCAAACTATGACCAAAGTATTCTCCAAAGCCTTCTTCTGAAATTATATCTCTTGAAATCTTATCAATTTCTTCTCCAGTCATTCCGTCTTTAGCAGTTTCAATTGAAATTAATTGTGACCTTAGCACGATGTTATAAATTTTCTTAAATTTTTCGTCTGGTTTACCAATGAATATTGTCCTTGTTAAATCACTGCAATATCCATTGAGTTTTGCTCCCATATCAATTGTTATGGCCTCGCCATTGGATATTTGTTTGTTTGTTGGTGAATGATGCGGTTTTGACCCGTTTAGTCCTGACGCGACTATAGTATCAAATGATATTGATTCTGCGCCCAAAATTCTCATTTCTTTTTCGATCTCCCATGCAATTTCTTTCTCAGTCATTCCCACTTCAATTTCTTTACTAACAGCGTTGAAAGCTCTATCACTAATAGAAATTGCCGCTTCAATTTTTTCTACTTCAGATTTTGATTTAATAACTCTTTCCTTACTAATTTGTTCAGAATAATCTTTCCATATTAAATCTTTATTTGCTCTTTCTTTAAGTTGATTTAACATATTAAAAGATACAAAGTTTCCTTCAAAACCAATTACTTTTGATTTGATTTGATCCGTTGAGTTTTTTATCCAATTATCTCCAGATTTAAGTTGGTAAATCTCGTAGTCTGGACTTTCTTCTTGAGCCCTAACTGTATACCTTGAGTCAGTGACAATTATTGATTTATGTTCTGTAATCAGTAAAAAAGCTAGCGTCCCAGTAAATCCCGAATAGTATCTAATATTATCTTTACTAGAAATAAAAGCTGTATCAATATCAGATTTAGATAATGACTTTCTAATACTATTTATTCTGTCTTTATAATCCATTTATTCTCCAATTAAAATTTTCTCTAAAGCTAATTTATAACCTTCAATCCCCTTGCCTGTAATTTGATACTTACAGTAATTTGGAAATATAGAATTTCTTCTAAATTCTTCTCGTTTATGTATATTGGAGATGTGCACTTCAATACTAATTAGTTTGGTATCGATTAACGCATCAAGCAAAGAAAAACCTACAGTTGTTAATCCGCCTGGATTAATAATAATTGCATGTGAATGTTTGCTATTTTCTTGAATAAAATCGATTAAATCACCTTCGTGGTTAGATTGATAAGATTTAATTTGATATTTATTTTCCAAATCTTTTTCATTTATAAATTTCACAAGCATATCTTTTACGTCACCAATTGTTTTATTTCCATAAATTTCTACATCTCTTTTCCCAAGAAGATTAAGATTAGGTCCATTGATAAGTAAAATATTTTTCATAAATAAATAATAATCTAATTCTTTATTTTTGAGAATGATCTTGGATGTGAATTATTATATACATTCCTTAAGGTTGAAGATGACACATGCGTGTAAATTTTTGTCGTTTCAGGAGAAGAATGTCCTAAAAGTTGCTGGATAACTTTGATATCTGCTCCTCCTTCTAATAAATGAGTAGCAAAAGTATGCCTTAGGGTGTGAGTTGAATATTTAGAATTGATACCTGAGAAATTTAAATATTTTTTTAATATTCTTTGAATTGATCTAGCAGTAAGTGCTTCCTTAAATTTATTTTGAAATAATGCTTCTGTTTTTAGAGAAATAAACCTCTTATCATTTTTCAAATATCTAATAATTTTTTCTTTAGATTTGTTGTTAAATATCACTATTCTTTCTTTATTACCTTTACCTAAAATATTTATTTCAGATTTTTTAAAATCAATATCTCTAATTTTTAAATTAGCTACTTCACTTACTCTCAGTCCAGTTGAATATAACAATTCGATTAATGCGTCATCCCTAAGATTTTTCATTGTATTCATTTCAACATGTTTAATTAACTGATTAACTTCTTTTTTTGTCATCACTTTAGGAAGGCTTTTTGATTTTTTTGGAATAGTAATTAATTCAGAATAATTATTTTCCGAATAATTAAATTTATCTAAAAAAGTTATATATGATTTTATTGCTGAAATTTTTCTTGAAATGCTAAGCTTGCTAAATCCTTTATCAATTAAAAAAGAGAGCATTTTTCTAATGTGGTTCCTCTCAATTGATTTGTTAGGCAGTAAATTGTTTTGCTTTAAGTAATCAAAATATTCTATCAAGTCTCTAAAATAATTTTTTATTGTGTTATCTGAAAGAGATTTAGATTTTAAATAATCAAAATATTTATCTAAGATCGCATTTACATCTTTTTCATGGAAAATATCAATTAATTTTATTGGTATATACTTTTTTTTGAACATATTTATTACTCTAATTAAATTTTTATAGAATTTCTATTAATGCTAATAATAATTTTTTTAAATTTTAAATCATTTAGTAATTAGGATAGATCATTTATAGATTCTTTTAATTTATCAAGAGCATATTCTCTCTTTCTTCCTCTCCCTGCCCATGCACTTATGTCGGCATAAATACTATTTTCACCTATTTTAGAAGCTAAGAAATACTTGCCATCTTTTTTATTTCTTATGGCGCGCATTAAAAAGTCCCCATTATTTTTATCTGTTTCTCTAATTATTTCTTTTTCAGTAGCTACTTCAAGTGGGGGGTCATTTTCAGTAAATTCTTCCCCTGTCCTTATATTTATTGCAGGCTTTTCCTTAGAACAAAGTATTGTAGTTGGTATTAAGTTGTATGGGAGCATTTCAGTAGTAAGACCGAGAAAATTACTTAAAGCTTTCCTATTGTAAGGGTCCCAATCTTTTTCATTTGAATCTTTGACCATTTTTTCAACAGGATCTAAAAGTGATTCATAGAAATCTTTTGTAAATTTTTGTCTATTTAGTTGGCCATTAGAAATTTTATCTAAATCATCTTCCATTTTCTTTGTAAAATTAAAATCCATAAAATTATTTAAAAAATAGAAATTAAGTGAATTTGATACTGCATAACCTAATGGTGACCCCCAAACTGCTCTATTTATACTGAAAACATAGGTTCTGTTTGTGAGTAAACTTATTGTAGAGGCATAAGTGCTTGGTCTACCAATCCCAATCTCTTCCATCTTCTTAATTAGAGAAGCTTGGCTATATCTTCCAGGCCCCCTAGTAAATCTTTGTTCTTTTTCTAAATCAACAAGCTCTACTTTTTCATTTTCATTTAGGTCTGGTAGTTCAAAATATTTTTCATTTGATTTGATTAATTTCTTATATCCATCAAAAACTAATTTATCTGCTTCAGATTTAAATTTAAAGCCATCTTCATTCTTTGAAGAAGATGTAATTAGAGTAGTTTTTTCAGTGATGCTATTAGGCATTTGGCTGGCTACTGTCCTATTCCAAATGAGTTGATATAATTTAAATTGATTTTCATTAAGTGTATTTTTCATTGAGTCTGGAGTTCTGGAAATAGAAGTAGGCCTTATTGCCTCGTGGGCTTCTTGAGCATTTGCAACTTTTGCTGAGTATATTCTTTTTTCAAAATAATTTTTACCATACGAATTAATAATATTTTTTTGAATATCTTTCATTGCTTCATTTGATAATGTAGGAGAATCTGTTCTCATGTAGGTAATTAATCCTTCTTGACCATCTACACCTTCAAATAATTCTTGAGCAATACTCATTGTCCTAGAAGGACTCATGCTTAACCTATTAGAAGAATCTTGTTGGAGAGTACTTGTGGTATACGGGGCAGATGGCTTAGATGACCTTTTAGTAACTTTTCGAGATTCAATAGAAAATTTAACTGTTTTTATTTTATTTTCTATTTCCAAAGCTTCATCAGAATTATTTATTTTAAAATCTTTTTCCGATATTCCTGGTATCTTAAACAGTTGGGCATCAAATTTTTTAGATTTTGCGTAAAAAGAAGCACTTATATTCCAAAATTCTTCAGGCACAAAAGCATTAATTTCATCTTCTCTGTCTGTGACTAATTTTAAAGTAGGTGATTGAACTCTTCCTGCAGATAGAGGAGATAACCTTAGAAAAGAATTTAACTTTTTACTAACAATAAAACCTGCAATTCTGTCTAAAATTCTTCTTGCAATGAATGCATCTACCATGGGCATATTTATTGATTCCGCATTTTCCATTGATTTTTTGACTGCAATTTCTGTTATTTCATGAAAAGTAGACCTCTTTATTTTTTTTTCTGGTACCCCGCTTTCTAGCAAAAGCTCTTGTACATGATAACCAATACCTTCACCTTCTCTATCTGGGTCAGTTGCGATAAAAATTTTATCAGCTTTTTTTGCAGCTGACTTAATATCCTTAATAATTGAACTAGTACCAGATTTATACTTCCAATCAGGATTAAAATTATGATCAACACCTTGGACTGGCCATCCCTCTTCTCTTTGCTCTCTTGTTAGCCATTTATCGTTGAGCTCAAGAAAATGCCCCTTTGTTGACAACACCTTTGTATTATCTAAAATTTTTGTTAGTGTTTTTGCTTTAGTCGGTGACTCAACAATTACCAAATTGGTCAATTTTTCTCCTTAATAAACATTTCCAATTAAATTTAAATTAATTTTTAATAAATTGTCATACTCCTTAAGGAGTTGACTATTATTACATTTGAGATATCCAAAAAAAGAATTTACACTAATATCAAATTTTAATCTATATTAATTTTGGCGGAGAGAGGGGGATTCGAACCCCCGGTTCCAATATTATTGGAACACGAGCTTTCCAGGCCCGCCTATTAAACCACTCTAGCATCTCTCCTTAAAAATTTTATTCCTCCATAAAAAATGTTATTCTACCTGTCTGTGTAATTTTATGAATAAATTAGAAGCTGAAAAATTTAAATCATCTGGGATAAATGTAATTGATCCCACCACAACCTACATTGACTCTTCAGTCGTATTTAAAGGTAAGGATATAACAATAAATCCTAATACACACCTAAAAGGAAATACTGAAATTAACTCCAACTGTATAATTGGCCCTAACAGTTATTTATTCAATTCAATAGTAAATAAAAATGTAAATATTTATTTTTCTTATGTTGAAAATAGCAATATAGAAAGTAAATGTGTTATTGGTCCATATTCTAGAATAAGAAATAATTCATCTATAAGCCAAAATGTAAAAATAGGAAACTTTGCAGAGATAAAGAATTCAAACATTGGAAAGAATTCAAATATTAACCATTATTGTTATATAGGAGATTCATTAATTGGATCAAATGTTAATGTAGGTGCTGGGGTAGTAACTTGTAATTATGATGGAGAAAAAAAATCTCAAACAATAATAGGAGACGATTGCTTTATTGGTTCAGGTACAATGATTATTGCTCCAAGAAAAATTGGAAACAATGTTACCACTGGCGCTGGATCAATTGTGACTAAAGATATTAATGACAATTTAAAAGTAGTTGGCAATCCTGCAAAAATATTGGATAATTCTTAAAACCAATGAATGAAATAGAAGAACCTGGTCCGACGAGGACAAAAAAATTAAATAAAGCTTGGTTACAATTATAATGATAGTTTCTATTATTATAATTTTATTTTTACTACAATCATTGATTTTATTGTCATACAAATCTTTCAATGAACTATCCCTAAGATCTCTTATTGTTCCAGAGACAGATGATGTAGAAGAGTCAGCAAGAAATGCTAAAGAAGTAAATAAAATACTTTCTTTTCAAAGAATAATTTTAGTTGTTCTGATTATTTTAAATACCTCATTGCTGAATATAGCATTTAATAACTTTTTTGAGATTAATGAATTTGCAACAATTGTTTTAAGCTCACTTTGTGCACTTTTTTATTTATTAGTGATAAATACTTTTTTAAATTTAATTCCAAATTCTGTTTTATCAAAATTAATAATTCTATCTATTTTGCTTAAATCAATTGCTACAAAAGTTAATATATCAAATGGAAATTCAAGCATTTCTGATTCAGGGAATGATAATTCTGATGAACTTGAAGTTTTTGAGGCAGCAGGTTTATCTGTTGATAACGAAGAAATGGAAATGATTAAGGGTATTTTAAAAATGGATGT
>CEQL01148939.1_pt1 | contig 11483 bp, 9 predicted proteins | sample 356281 | NCBI WGS metagenome assembly CEQL01 (sample SAMEA2621203, study PRJEB7988) | marine metagenome | biome: marine biome (ENVO:00000447); feature: surface water layer (ENVO:00002042); material: "saline water (ENVO:00002010), including plankton (ENVO:xxxxxxxx)" | depth 5 m
TGTCTGATCTGGCGTAACCTCCTCGTTGATTGTGAATGTCTTAGCGTCTTTATCGATCTCCACTACTTTGAATTTTGCACCGGCCTTATAGTAATCGGTGGAGTGACCGATTTCCTCAAAATGAACGTAACTTCCCACGAGCAGACCTGTCATGTTTTTTGTTTTTACAACTGTGTTTGATTTCGTTGCATTTACATCAGATACATAGTCACCAATAAAATGACCAGCCACGTAGTCCAGTTTGTATGACACTAGATTCTCTTCTCTTCTGAAATGATTGTAGAGATCTAGTTGTATTCTGCCAGGCATTTTGATGTAGGTCAGGTCGTGCGTGCCGCTGGCAATAGTGATACTGCTCTTTTCAATGACCCAGTGACCATCGTCTTTGCTAAATGATCCACACTGATGATCCTTTAGTTTTGACATATCAATGAACTCTGCTGCGCAACCGGTTTCGCGTGCTCGGAGGAACATGAAGTTATAATCAAAACCAAATATGTTATAACCTATGATGACGTCTGGATCCTCGCGAAGAACCAGCTCGCGCCAGGCCATAAGAACTTCTCTTTCTGTTTCATATGATTCGATGTCTGTGTTTGGAATATCGAGGTTGTCGCAAGTATTTAACACAATACAGTGGTTGTAGTTAGGTTGTTTTTCTCCGTAGTTGAGAAAGGTTGAACCGATAAACGTGCATTTATCTCCTTCAATTGCAGGTAGATAGTTTTTGAATACTTGAATGAGGTTGGCTATTTTTACTTCTCTATGTGTCGAGTTGGACGCGAGCAGGTCTACGAGCTTGTTCTTGGGTGCTTTTTTTGTTTTCTTTTTTATCGGCCCGTCGTTCTTTACAACGGTAGTTTCTCCAAAATCGTCGGTTTCCTCGTCTCTTTCGCCCTTATATGCAAAGCTGGAGAAGTCTGCTTCGGGTTCTCCGTCGCGCATGTTTTCGAACATGGACTCGATTCCGGTAATTTGATTGATATTTAGATTGTCTGCGTCTTCGATCTCTACCTCAAGAAGTTTTTCTATATCGTTAATGGTCTTTTTTCTGGTGGGATTTTTCTTAGGGTAAATGGTTTCAATGGGTTCATACATATCTACAGTGGAACCAATAACATCTTTTTTCATGAGATGACCAAAGGCTTTTAGAATGGAGCACTTGATTATGGTATCAATACCAATTCTCTTTTCTCCATTTGCAAAGGGTAATAGGTCAACGATATTGGTTGCTAGTTTTTTGTGTGTTTTGATGGGGACGGGGAAGTCGCCGTGACTGCTACTGGCCTCAATATCAAAACTCATTATTTTCAGGGGAATACGGTCCTCTTTTTCTGGTAACGCCACGATATCTTTATAACTTATATCAAACTCAAAGTCGCATCTCGTGGTTTTTTCTGCATCATTTGTGGTTGGAATTATTGTTTTCTTTGACATACCAATCCATCCGGACGGGCTTATATCAAGTAAATGAAAGAACCGGAGGAGCGGAGGGATAAATGATTCGTAGATTTCGGTTTTAACGTTTTTTCCCGCTATGGGAACATGGTATCCGTCGGGAAGAAGTCTTCTTTCCTGGTCGAACCACATGTTTTTCACCTTGTTGAATACTTGTAAATTTTCGAAATGAACTAGGACGAAGGTGTGTGATTTTCCATTGTCAAACTCGTATAGTTTTTTATGTTTCACAATCTTGCAGTTCACGATGTTATCTTTGTGATAGTATCCCACCACGTCTTTGAGGTGTGTCTGGAACATCATTTTTTCTCGTTCTCCCCATTCATCACCTACTTTGATGTAGAAGAATGGTTTGAAATCTCCCACGGTGATGGAACAAGATTTGCCTTCGGTGTCTTTTCCAAATATCTGGATATTGAATATGTTTTTGGTTGGTTTCTTTTTTCCATCGTTCGACGAGTCGTCGCTGGTATCTTCTGATTTGTTGAAGATGTGGAAATCGAATATTCTGAATTCGTGGTAACTCATGTTATGTTGTATAATAAATAGAACATGAGCTTTCTTTAATCAATTTTAATACTAACTGTCACTACTTTCTGGATTTTCTGGATTTTCTGGACCTTCTGGACTTTTTGTTTTTTTTTGATTTTCTATGCTTTTTGGCTGTTCGTGATTTTCTTCGTGTCTTTCTCTTTCCACCTTGATAGCCATAATCATCGTCACTTTCATCGCTCAAATCAGATCCCTTCTCGTAATGAGTGCTTCTTTTCCCTTTGAGCCATAAAAATTTCTTAATTTCCTCTGGAGTTTTATGGGCTTTTCTTTCATAAAACTTAGCCATTTCGTCGTATACTATGTATTTATACGTCTCACATTCTCGAACATCATCGATATTGCCTGCAACGCTACCATACCCACAAGGTTTCATGTTTATGTAATATTTAAGGTTACCCGAAATCAAATATTGGTCCACTATTCTCTGAAGTTCAAAATCATCGTAGTTTGAATTTTTATCTTTTGTCTTTACAATCATCGATGCAAGCTCCTTTGAGGTTATTTGTGCGCCACCCTTTTTAGATTTTTTAGATTTTTTAGCTTTTCTAGCTCTTTTAGCTTTACCTCCTTTTCCATTGCCGTTTTTCTTTGTTTTTCCACCCATGAAAGGCAAGCTGAACTTTACTTTACCGCATCCGCATCCTGATTTTTTTCCTCCTCCTTTTTGGCTCTGTTTGTGTTTGGTTTCGTTATACCATTCTTTGAAGTTATCTAGAGTGTGACCAGATGAGTTCCACTCTTTCACTGTATTACTGTTTGGACCCACGTGAATATGGCGAAACTCGGGAACTGCCATGATGTCTAGATTTCCTAATTTCGTAGCAGGGATCCCTAGTTCCTTTAGTGCGCCAGCCTCGATTGCCCACGCAGAGGCCATTTTATCATTTTTTAGATGGTTTTCAAATTTTATCCAATCTGGCATGGCGTTGACGCAATGACCACAGTGTTCTCCGTAAATCATTAAGTATACGCACATACCTGAAGTTTCTATGTCTTCTTTTAATTTCTCCTTTTCCGAGTCATCAATGGGGAGCTTAATAGATTTTTCTCCTAGTTTCATACAACTATATATTAACTAGTCAAAATATTTTGTGCTGTAATATTATAGATGAGACCATTACTATTGATTACTATCCTCGCTTTGTTTTTGGGCGTATACTATTGTGTAACAAGCGATCCTTCTAAACTAAAGGAGCCTTTTACGCACCATGGTATAGAGAAAAAGCTTGGGTTTGGAAAAAGCAAATGTCCTGATGTGCTAATTCAGAAAGGAGACAAGGTATTTTTATATAATTCCACTAAACCAAAGGTTCCTGGCGCGAATCCCATCGTCTTTAATAATTTAGAAGAATACGTGGAATACACAAAATGGCAAAGAGACAACAACATAAAATGTCCCGTATTAAGTCTTAGGGAAACACATGACATACAGGGAGGTATGTCATACAAGGCCACAACAGATGAAGAAGATCCACAGTGGCCGACACAACAAGATCAGGATAGTGAATGTTGTTCTGCTTCTTCCGCATCAAAGAATGACTTGGCTGGCGGGTTAATAGGCGTTAACGACGATCCTTACTTCAAATGCGGAGGAGAAGTAACTGGAACGAAAGCTCTCAATACGGGTCCTATAAAGACAAAGTTGGTAGATGCTACACGCAATGATCCTCCTTACAACGTCGGAAACGTTCCAAGCTTTGATCCTTCGTCATTTTATGAGGGAACGAAAACCCCTCTAGACAAGATGTTGTCTGACCAGCGCAAGTTGAAGGAGAGCCCAAGTGCAATGGATCCCAACTGGGGAGGAATAGAGTATACAAATTCTCTGATTGACAAGGGGTATTATGACGGAAGACGACGAAAGTCCCCTAGTCAAACAATATTAAGAAAGAAATCGGATAACTAAACTCAAATACTAACGTTTCCAAACCGTTTAAATAGTATATAATAACAAATACAAAAAAGATATAAAAATGGATTTCACACATAATTTTTGTGAATCTAAACTACAGAATAATACACCTCCTGAACTTTGGAATGCATATACATCACTCATTATATGTGCAACTCCTTTTATATGTGGGTTTCCAATGTATCCCATTTTGTATAATGTCGCATGTATGTTAGCGGTCAATGGAATAGCCAGTTTTCATTATCACTATACATTAACTTGGATTGGTAAGCAAGGAGACGAAATATCCATGATTTTAGCGAACTACTTCGGTATGTGGGGCTTAATAAACATGTATTATACTAAATCACACAAGCGAAATACCTTGAATAAATACAACACGGGATTCATGTATTCTTTTTTGGTTTTGAACACTCTAGTTCCCTATGACTATATGTTTCCGTCTATATTTGGAGTGTATGTTGGAGGGTCGTTAATAATGATTTATTTAGTAGGAGAAAAGTATGGTATACCATACAAGCGTAATTTGTTTACGTCGTTTGTTGGCGCACTTTGTTGGATAATATCCGAACATTTCTGCAATGAGTATACAAAGTATGGACATCCCCTGTGGCATTTGTTGTTTCCTCTTGGATTCTACAGACTTGTTTTGGATTTCGACAACTACAAACAGTCGATGTAATTTAATTTAATTTAATTGTAATGTTCACTACAATTAAATTGTTATTATCATTCGCATAAACTATTTACCGTCTACAAAATCCATAAGACTCTCTAATCCGTCTTTTACTTTGGTGTATGTTTCGAGTTCTTCAGCTACTTCCTTGATTTTCTTATCGTTGTTTGCTGGAATGTCAGAGAATTTCGTCAATGTATCCAGTTTCAAAAGCTCAAATAGGGAATCGGCCTTTATTATGGCGGTTTCATAGTCTTTTCTGTATTTTGGTATAAGTAGAGCGTCGTCTATTTGATTCGTTAGTGTAGTGAGGTTCTTTGCCACATCAGGTGCTAGGTTTCCTCTGTCCTCGAACCCCTCTTTTCCAACTTCGCTATTGTTTTGAATATCGTGGACATATACCGCTTCTAAATTTTTGTAATTATAAATAAAATAACAAAGAAGAATCACTGCTATTGTTATTCCTAGTATTTTCATATTTGACGACATATCGTTACTATACTATACTATACTATATTATATCGCACTATTTTTTTTGAAATAACTTATTAGGCAATTAATTAGTAGAGCTTGATTGTTTTCACAGCCTTTACGGCAGAACTATATGCGTTTATCTTTTCTGCAAAAGATTTGCACTTTTCTACAATAACACTCTCGGAGTCTTTTTCGGGTTCTATTTTTGATAATTCTAGAAGACACGATAGTTTTAGACTTTCTAAATAATCTTCACACAATTCGACAGTTTCAGCGTAACCTCTTCGGTATTTCTCCATACGTAAATTATCATTCAAGTCAGTTACTTTTTCGCTAATGTTGTCGTTTAACACCTTTATACTACCATCATTTCCTTCAAAGCCTTCTAGAACCGCTTTAGATGTGATGCCGGGGATAGGGCTGATAGACGAAGTATCCCCTAGATATCCAATCAACACACTCGCACCAATGACTAAAACTATAAATGACAAAATATGATAAGCAATCATTATAAATTAAAACAACATAATAAATACCGTATTATTCTTCATTCATAGCTAGGAGATGCGTTAGTTTTTGAACGGTAGACTTATTTATCTTTCGCGTTTGTCCCTTTTGTGTGATATATTGTATACCAAATAGTTTTTCCTTTCCCTCTGGAGTTTCTATACTTGAAATAAGGGTGTTTATGTTTCCAAATTCTTTTATAATGCAATCTGCTATCTTAACCGATACACCGGGTATTTGGCTGAGCATGATAATGCCGATATTGTCTCTTGATATGTTATCTTTCTTCTGTATTTTTATCGCGTTTTCATATTTTACCGGAGCATGATCATCTACGGGAACAGAACTATCTGTTTTGTAAAACATGTTCTCATTCGTTTTTTCTAGTTTTCTAGCCAAATTGCATATGAACAATGCAGTATCTTTCACAGAACTAGTTCGAATAACAGAAAACCCTTTTAAAAACAAGAGAGAAACAACGGACCCATATAGAGAATGGATATCCAGTGTAGAGCTGTGAAATCCACTGTTCCAAGAGCCTTCAATAAGGTAAACAATGTTATGGTTATGCGTATTGAGGCTCGCAAGTCTGGTAGATTGTTCCTTGTATCTTCCGTCTTTAATACTGGATGATAGATCTGCAACGCTTTTCCTTTCGATAACTACAAACTTCTCTTCACCTTCGTTTCCTATTTGTATGTCTCCAACTGCAAGGTTTGATGTTTCAATGTTTATTTTGCTAAAACTATCTCTTGATAGTAATGCACCGCATTCTTCTGTGAGAGATTTCTCTCTAAAATCTATTTTAATATTCATAATTAAAATAGATAGTTCTTTTTAAATCCTAAGTAAATCTAATTTGGCTTAGCAATTCAATTAACTAGGTTGAGGTTTATTAGGATCTTTGCAACAAGCTCCTGCAAGACGGTTGTGCACTGACTGAATGTTAGCAATAGCAGGGTAAAGAGCGAAATTGATAAGACCTGCTTTGGAGTTTCCTCCAACGGATCCTCCGCTCTCAGGTCCTCTGTTGGTAATTGATGCTTTGTTGGCTACGATTCTTCCGTAAGGCATATTATATACTATACATTTATAAAAATTGATCTAGAATAGAATAATTATATTATAATATACCTACACATGACAGAAATGGAAAGTTTGAAACAGATTCTAAATGACGATGATGTAACAAAGGTGAACGACACTCTTATATTCAATCCCTACAATCCTCTAAATAAAGAGATCCCAGAGTTGGACGTCAAGAAAATTCTTTCTGAATACGGCGTCCCTTCTATTGTAAATAATATAGATTTGTATAGACGCGCGTTTGTTCATCGCTCCTATACAAAACGACCACACTTGGAAAATGTTTCTCAAAACATAGAAGTTGTAGACAAACCCGATGACTGTTTACCATTAAAGACCAAATCAAATGAACGTCTTGAGTTTCTAGGAGATGGGGTTCTGGAGTTAATCACTAAATACGAGCTGTATAGACGATTTCCTAAAAAAGATGAGGGATTTATGACGGAAAAGAAAATAGCTATAGTTAAAAATGAAGCCATCGGGAGAATCGCGTATGAGATGGAACTACATAACTGGATTATTATTTCGAGGAACGCTGAAGAGAAAAAAACGCGAACTAACTTGAAAAAACTAGGGTGTTTGTTTGAGTCGTTTATCGGAGCACTGTTTCTAGACTTCAACAAGGTTCAGATTCATGATGAGGAGGGGTGGTTTGAGAACGTGTTTACCACAGGCCCTGGATTTCAAATGGCACAGAAATTTGTAGAGAATATTTTCGAGAGGCACATCGACTGGACTGCTCTTATTGAGAACGACGATAACTACAAGAACATTCTCCAAGTAAAGATACAGAAAGAGTTCAAGGTAACCCCCCACTATATCGAGCTCCAAGATGCAGAGGACGAAGCATACCGCATGGGCGTGTTCCTTTGTGTTCGTCAACAAATACACGAAGTGAAAGTAGAAGATGCTATACCGTTTGAAGAGTTTAATAATAAGTTTTCAGGGATTACTGAGCTTCTAGCAGCTTCGCAACAGACCAAGATGTTTGTCTTCCTTGGAGAAGCAATACATAAAATAAAGAAAAAGGCTGAACAACTTGCATGTAAGCATGTGATTAATATTATTGATGGACGCGTGTAATATATTTCAAAAATATAAAGAATATATTAACTTTGTATTGTGCAAGTAACAATTCCGGGCATATTTACATCACCGTAATATTTTTTACAGAGTTCCGTAATTTTTCCATTCCCGCGTAGTTGCAGGATTGCGGTATCCATTGCTTCTTTGAGATCTGGATGTTTGTTTGACATAGGCCACGAGGTGGGTTCCGTTCCGAACCCCGTGGTAACTGTTAAGTCATTATATTTTCTAAGGAACGGAGACCCATCCTTGAAAGAAGAAGCAACCCCGAGATATTTATTAGTATTCTCTGGCTTGTAGTAGTATTCAAAAATCTCATCGAGTGACATATTTTTCATGTATTTTATTGTCCCGCCCTGTTTTTCGATACGTTTAGCAACTGCATATCCTTCTAACCCGAGTATAACTCCGTGTGTAAGTCTATACTTATCGAGTTTGTCATCTCTTCTTGCAGTAACAAGACTGGACGTAAGTCTAGCGTTTATAACAATTAAAAGAATAGAAGCCGTAAACATGACTATAGATACGACAAAAAGACCTCTAAAATTAGGAGTCGAATTTTCAGAAACATACCCCATCTCACCAAACATGGCAGCTATACCGCTAATAATGGAACGCATAAAAAACTGTTTGTGAGTTTTCACTCCTGATTGGCCCATTCTCCTAGGGTTTCCAAAATAAAGTATTAGACCCATCAAGATACCCACCGTGAATAATATGAATATCAAAGGACCAATGCTTTTGTATGCGGTTGCTAGCGTGCCTAGCAGAGATTCAACTTCAGATTTTCTATGAAACACAACGTTACTATCTAAAGCTATTGGGACAGTGAAATCTACCAACTTTTCTCTTTCATATGATAATAAGAATCCTGAGACCGACATGTCGTATTTACCATTGTGAATATCATCAATGACCTCTTGATAGTCTGTATATCCTTCTTTGCTAGGTATAATTTCAAACTGAAATTTTCTACCCACATGTGGAAGTTTTACAATTTCCTGTAATACCTCGTAGTGGAAACCTCTGTATATGGGTTTCCCATCTACAACGGTTTTGTGTGCCGCCAGTCCACTGGTTCCGGGTCCTACAAACAAAAACACTTTTATTTTTTTTCTACGCGATGATGTATTTGTATTGTTATCGCTCATCTCTTAATAATATAACTTGATAAATAAATAAGACACTAATGAATTTATATGTATAATTTATATATAGATCTATGTCTTTAGAGCAATTGAAACAAAAATTAAAAAGAAAACCGGTTGTAAAGAAAAAGGAATCGGTATCTCTAAATGTAAAAATCTCAAGAAGAGATGATTTGCAAGAACAAGACAAAGATGAGGAGGAGGACGCACCAGCAGATCTAGAAATCGCTGAAATAAAAAAGGGTATTGACCGCTCACAAATAATGAGAAAACTGAAAAAAAGTGGTATACTGAAGGTAGTGATTTCCAAGGAGAGAGAAGATCCGAAAGAATCAGAAAAGGATGTGTCTGACGATTTCATCCTTTCCCAGCCTAAAACAAGTAAAAAAACGACAAGAAAGGTATCCATAGAAACCATTAATAGACTTGAGGACGATGAAGATTCAGATGACGATGCAGTGGAGGTTCCAAGAACAAGAAGAACCACACGCCCAATAAAGGGCGTTTCTGAGCTTCCTCAAGAAGAGTGGGTGGATATTGACAACTCCAAAGTTATTGATAGACTCCCTGAACCTTTGTCTCAACCCGAATTAAGAGTATCATCCTACTACTTGAACAATCGCAAAAAATTTGTCAACTTCATCAACTCTTACTTTTCTCAATATAGAGACGAGATGTTAAATGACGAGATTACATTGTCATGTGACGATATTGGAAAGGACGAAAACGCAGAATTCAAACTTTTGATCCATCAAAAGATTGTCAGAGACTATTTGAATTTACATACTCCTTACCGTGGTCTTTTGTTATACCATGGTTTAGGTAGTGGAAAGACCTGTTCTTCTATTGCTATCGCCGAAGGTATGAAGAGCGCGAAAAAAGTAATTGTCATGACTCCTGCTTCTCTTCGAAGAAATTATATTGAAGAAATAAAGAAATGTGGCGACACTCTTTTCAAGAAGGAACAGCATTGGCAATGGATATCTCTCACAAAGATGAAAAATGATGAGAATCTTCCTAAAATAATATCTACACTGTCAAGTGCAATGGGTCTAAGCGAAGAATTTATAAAGAAAAAGAAAGGTGTGTGGCTTGTAGATGCAGAAAAAGAGTCGAACTTGAGCACGCTTCTTCCTGCACAGCTTGTTTCACTAGATAAGCAAATAGATGAGATGGTAGAAAATAAGTATCACTTTATTAACTACAACGGTCTTAGAAGGGACAAATTAAAGTCAATGACCAACAACTATGAAAACAATCTTTTTGATGGTAGTGTGGTGATAATTGATGAGGTTCATAATTTCATAAGTAGAATATCCAATAAGATAACGAAGGAAAAGCGACCCACCTACGATGACAATGGAAAAATTGAGGTTCATCCCATATCACTTGCACTTGTGTTATATGAAATGCTGATGATCGCCAAAGATGTGAGGATTGTTTTCTTGACCGGAACTCCCATTATCAACTACCCCAACGAGCTGGGCATTTTATACAACATTTTAAGGGGCTACATCAAAACATGGAACTTCGATATATCCAGCACAGACCAGTATTCAGCTTTGAAAACCAAAATAGCTGGTATTTTTTCGAAAGATAAGTTTACTGATTACTTTGAGTTTTCTAAAAAGAATGTTCTTACCATTACACGTAACCCGTTTGGATTTGAAACGGTTATTAAGAGTGATAGTTATAAAGGAGTAACTGGAGAACCTAAACGTGTAAAAAACACAGACGGGGAAGGGTATAGTTTGAACGACCGCGGTCAGATAAGTGACGATGATTTTAAAAAGAGGGTTCTCAACATGCTTGAGAACAATGGTATTTCTGTAAACAAATACAAGACTACCGTAGAACTTAATAAAACTCTACCTGATGACCTAGAGACATTTTCTCAGAACTTCTTAGGAGAAGGCGACCAGTTGACGAACGAGAACGTATTTAAAACTAGAATATTGGGACTTTCTTCTTATTTTAGAAGTGCTCAAGAGGAACTTCTTCCGAAGTATAATCCACTCACAGATTTCCAGGTGATTAAGATTCCAATGAGTGATTATCAACTTGGAGTGTATGAGATAGCAAGGTCCGCTGAGCGAAAACAAGAATCTCAGTCAAAGAAGAAGAAACCAACGAAGACTAAAGACGGGATTTACGAGGATCCCAAGTCATCTTACCGTATTTTTTCGAGACTGTTTTGTAATTTTGTTATGCCCGTTCCTCCTGGACGTCCTCTTCCGAAAGAAGACAGTATGGACGACTCTTACTCGAAGGCAGTGTCTGAAGACAACAAAAAAGGATCAAATGACCTAGAAGGCGAAAACACAGACGAAGTGGAAGGAGACGAAATCATTGAAAAGGGAGCAGACAGCAGTTATAATTCTAGAATAAAGGATGCCATCAAGTTTCTACGAGAAAACGCTAAGAACGTATTCTCTAGGGAAAAACTGGAAGTATACAGTCCCAAGTTTCTTCACATGTTGGAGAACATAAGCGATCCTGAACATAAAGGCTTGCATTTAGTGTATAGCCAGTTCCGCACGTTGGAAGGTATTGGTATATTCAAGATGATGCTTGAATACAA
>CEQL01149020.1_pt1 | contig 11439 bp, 10 predicted proteins | sample 356281 | NCBI WGS metagenome assembly CEQL01 (sample SAMEA2621203, study PRJEB7988) | marine metagenome | biome: marine biome (ENVO:00000447); feature: surface water layer (ENVO:00002042); material: "saline water (ENVO:00002010), including plankton (ENVO:xxxxxxxx)" | depth 5 m
ACATATCCTTACGGATTTGTTTGTAAATTTTTACCTTTGCCATTAAGAAAATATTTTGTGACTATGTTTAACAAATTTTCTTTTAAACATAGAAGCTACGTAATTTTTGATCAATTCAATCCTTCCTTTTATAAATATTTTTCTAAAACAGAATTGCAATCAGAATTAAACGACTCAGGTTTTGAAATTGAAAGTTTAGTTAATACCGTTGGTCATCAATATACCGTTGTCTGCAAAAAAAAAATGTAATTGATTTTTTTATGGCCAAAAATAATCAAATAAGATAGAAGAATTCAAATAATAAATGTATGTGCGGCATATCTGGAATAATTTCACTAAATAATGAATTAAGAGATAATGATTATTCTACTGTACAAAGAATGAGCGATTCCATTAGCCATAGAGGACCAGATCAACAAAAAATAAAGAAATTTGAAAAAGTAATTTTAGCTAATAATAGATTAAAGATAATGGATCTCGATGATAGGTCCTCACTACCAATGTCCTCCAATGATGAATCTGTTTGGATTTGTTATAACGGAGAAATTTCAAATTTTATTGAATTAAAAAATAAATATAAGCTTTCTGAAAAATATAATTTCAAAGGAACTTCAGATACAGAGGTTATGATATATTTATACAAAGAATTAGGAATTTCATTTATTAATGAACTTTCAGGAATGTTTGCTTTTTGTTTAGTTGATTTAAGAAAAAAAAAAACCTGGTTAGTAAGAGATTTTTTTGGAATAATTCCTCTTTTTTATAGAATTAAAGAAAATAAAATTTATTTTGCGTCTGAAATTAAAGCTTTTTACGAAGTTAACTCATTAGATAAATCTTTAGATTATCATTCGATTTATCACTTTTTTACTCTTGCATATATTCCAGGAAAAAATACTCCTTTTAAAGAGATAAGTGAAATGAGAGGTGGCCAATTGATAGAAATTGACAATGAAAAAAACACTTATTTTATTAAAAAATATTATAATGTTGAATATCCAATTGATAATTCAATAACTGAAAAAGAGGCAGCAAAAAATGCTTATGATCTAATGTTAGACTCAGTTAGAAGAAATATTCAAAGTGACGCTCCAATAGGTACAACTTTATCAGGGGGTATAGACACAAGTTCTATTACATGTCTAATAAAAGATTTAGGAAAAAGTAAAAATTTTCATACATATTCTTTAAAAATGGGGGAAAAAAGTTTTGACGAGTCTAAGTATCAAAGATTAATAGCAGAGTATTGCCAAACTAATCATCATGAAATACTTGTAAATCAGGAGGACGTTTTAAATTCAATTTATACTCATATGGCGCACATCGATGAACCTAATGGGAATGGGGCTGCAATACCAAGTTTTATTCTAGCTAAAGAAGCTAAAAAAGAGGTTTCAGTTTTATTAAATGGCGAGGGTGGTGACGAAACTTTCAGTGCATATTCTATATATGGAGCTTATAGGGCAAAAAATTTATATACTAAATTTACCCCAAAACCACTAAGGAAATTAATACATAATTTAGTTCACAAATTACCAACATCATACAAAAAATTAAGTTTAGATTTTCAGTTAAAAAGATTCACTGAGGGAGCCGAGTTACATCCTGCTTCAGCGCATATTTATTGGAGACATGTTTTGACAGATGAAGAAAAAGAGGACACAATTCTTAACAGACAAGGATATGTCAAAACTGAAAAGGTAATGATAGATTTATTTGAAAGTTTAGATTATTCAGATGATTTTAATAAAATTAATTTTTTAGATATTGAACATTTCTTTATTGATGACCTTTTAGTTAAAAATGACAGAATGTTTCTTGCAAACGCTGTTGAGTCTCGTTTTCCGTTTATGGATAGAATTTTGTTTGAATATATGGCTAAGATACCTCCCAATATGAGAATGAAAGGTATCACAAAAAGAAGATATATTGAAAAACTAGCCATGAAAAATACTGTTCCAGAAGAAATCTTAAAGAGAGGAAATTTTGGCTTAGAAATGCCCCACTCAATTTGGTTTTTTGATAATTTAAAACCTCTATTGAAAAAATATTTAAGTGAAGAGATGATTAAAAAAACTGAATATCTTAGTTATGAAAAAGTAGATAAAATCCTACAATTGCATTTTTCAAGAAAAAAAGATTATGGTAGAGCTCTGTGGTGTATTCTTATGTATCAAATGTGGCACGAAATGTTCATTGAAAAAAATAATTATAAAAATTATTTGGTTAGATGAAAATCCTTAAAAAGATTTTATCAATATCCATAAGTTGTTTTTTTATTTATCTGTGTCTTAAAGACATTCCTTTGAAGAATTTATTTAACTCTATAAATTTTAACTTAAATTTATTAATTTTTGCAATTATATCGTTATTTTTAATAAATTTTTTGAAGGCAGCTAGACTAAGACTATTAATGAAAAATTATAAAAAAAGACAATTTAATTTTTATTTTAGACCCATTCTTTTAAGACAATTTCTAAATACGACTTTTTTTTTTAATGCTGGTGAGCTCCTTACACCAATTACTTTAAAAAGATATTTTAGATGCTCGTATTTTGAGGGTTTATCAATTTTATTCTTTGAAAGATTAATAGATCTTACTTTAATTGCTTTTATAATAGGAATTTCGTTGTTATTTAATGACTTTAATTTGAATTATAAAATAATTTTAATTTATTTTATTGTATATTTATCTTTGGTTTTTTCTCTTATATTTATAGTAAACTTCAAAAAGCAAATTTTTTTCATCCCAAAAAATATAATTGATAATGTTGTGTCAGGTTACAATTATTCAATAAAAAATAAAGATATTTTATGGATGTCTTTATTTTTTTCATTAGTGGTATGGGTTATTTTTATATTAATTGACCTTTTAATATTCAAAGCTTTTGAAATTACTAGTCCAATATCTTCACTTTCAAATATTATTTTTTTAACCGGTGTTATGGTTTTATCACAATTTATTCCAGCAGCACCTGCATCTGTAGGTGTATTTAATTATTTTATAATTGAGACTATTGAGGCATTTTACAAGGCAAAAAACCTTAATTTCGATTTATCTATTCAAACTGAATTGACAAGTATTTCGATTATAATTTTATTGATTTATATATTACCAGATATTACTTGGGGAGCTTATGTTTTTTATAAAGAGTCTCTACAAAACTTGAAAAAATTATAATTAAAAATGAAAATTGTATATATAGCTGAAACGTCATTAACAAATAAAAGTGCTTATACTCATCACGTACTAAAGATGTGTGATGCCTTTTCTAAAAAAGGTGAGGTCGAATTAATATTACCTTACATAAAAGAAAATACTATATTAAAGAGTATTAAAAAAAATTTTTTATTGAGCATCAAAAAAAAAATCATTTTAAAAGGAATGTTAAGAAACAAAATAAAAAATTTTTTAAGTCGAATCTGTTTTGGCTATAAATCTGCGAAATATATTAAGAACACTAATTCTAAGATTATTATTACAAGAAGTTTAATTTCCAGTTTTTTTTTGTGCATCTTTAAAATAAGACACTTTCTAGAAATACACAATGAATTGAATGGTCTTACAAAATTTCTAATGATTAACTTAAATTTTATCAATTCACAATATATCATAAAAAATATACTAATTTCTAAAACTCTAAGTTTAGATTTTCCATCAATAAACAAAAAAAAAATTTTAGTTCTTCATGATGCTGTAGATATAAAAAATTTTAAGTATAAAAAAAACAATAGCAAAATAAAAACTTTTACTTATGTTGGTAGTTTTTATAAAGGAAAAGGTATTGAGCTAATTTTTAAACTAGCAGAAAAATTTGAAAAATTTGATTTTAATATTTACGGAGATACCCTAGGTAATATTAAAAATATTCCAAAAAACATAAAAATCCATGGTTATATAAATTATGAAAAGGTTCCAAATGTATTAATTAAATCAGATATACTTTTGCTTCCAAATGCAGATCAACAATTTGGCAGAGGAAATATAAATATTACAAAATATAATTCTCCCCTAAAAATGTTCGATTATCTGGCATCTGGTAAAATAATCCTTGCATCTAAAAGAAATGGAATTTGCGAGGTGCTAAAACATAATTATAACTCAATTATAGTCAATAAATACGAACTAAATAATTGGATTAATGAAATTAATAAAATAATGAACAAAAAATATAATTTAATTAAATTAAGAAAAAATTCGCTCAAGACAGCTAGAAAATACACATGGGATAAAAGAGTAGAACGAATATTAAATTTTAAAAATAGGTAAATTTGTTTTATGAATATATATATTGATGTTGAAATTTCATCTCGTGAATTAGATGCAAAACTTTTATTAGCAATCATAGCGGCCTCGAGAGGGCATGATGTTTTAGTATCACATTTAACAGAAATTATGTTAGGTTTTAAAAGTGGTTTGCTTAAACCTGGTATTTTCCATACAACATCTTTAGCACCCAGTAATGATAAAATTTTAAGACACAAAAAAATAAAAGATAACGGCTCTAAGATCACAAGTATTGATGAGGAGGGTGGTTTGATCGATAAAGGGTACGATAAATTTTCTAAATTAAGATATTCAGAGAAAACATTGGAGCAATCTGCTGCAGTTTTTGGCTGGGGTTCAGAAGATACAGAAACTTTAAAAAGAGTTTACCCAAATCAGTCACAAAAAATATTTAACACTGGGTCTCCAAGAGCAGATTTGTGGCGATCAAATTTTTTAAAATATTGGGGCTCTCCTAAAAATATTCCGAAAAGACCTTATTTATTAATTTCATCTAATATGTTTTCAGTAAGCAGATTTAGACCATTTTACCAAAATATTGAGCATCTTAAAAATTTAGGCTTTTTCCAAAGGGACCCAGAATTTTTTTTTGATCAATTTAAAATGGAGGCAGAAGATAGTCAAAAGACGCTCAATTTTATTTATGCTATTAATCACATTGCAAAGCATAACAATGGGTTTGATATAGTTTTGAGACCTCATCCAGTTGAAAATATAGATGCATGGAAGATCTTTTTAGAAGACATACCAAATGTATTTGTAAACAATAATCATTCTATTACACCATGGATAAACAATTCTTTTGCTATAATGCATAATAGTTGCACATCTGCAATTGAGGCGACAATTTCTGGTAAACCAATAATTACATATACTCCTTTTGACCAGAAGTATTTCAGAGAAATACCTAATGAGCTTGGGTATAAAGTTAAAACCCTCGAAAAACTCTCAGAAACAGTCAAGACTTTATTTAATGAAAGAAAATTAGAAAAAAATAAAGATCAGTTAAATAAAATTCCAGATATAATTTCTAAAAAGATACACATAGATAAAAGTGAATTATCTGCAGAAAAAATGATAAAAATATGGGAAGGCTTAGACAATAAAAATTTATCAAAAAAAAATAATTTAATAATGTTTAAAGCTATATTAAAGTTGTCTAATTTAAGAAGGCTTGGGGGTAAAATTAAAAAAAAATTATTTCCATCGCGCTTTGGAGCATTTAAAGAAAATTACAAGTTTCCTTTACTTGAAAAAAAAGATATTTATAATCGTGTTAAAAAATTAACAAATGCTCTCGAAATTAATGAAAAAATAAATTGTGATCTTATTTCTAATCGAACTATTCTAATTAGAAAGTCCTGATTAATACAAATTATGGTTTTTATTGAAGATATAATAAATTTACTAAAGAAAAAAAAAATAAGTTTTTATACTGGTGTGCCAGATAGTATTTTAAAAAACTTAATTCTAAAATTTAAAAAAAATCATATTTCAGTTAATAATGAAGGAACTGCGATATCTTTAGCTACTGGAAACTATTTAGCAACTGGGAAAATACCTTGCATATATCTTCAAAATTCAGGACTTGGAAACGCAATAAATCCCTTAGTATCAATAAATAATAAAAACGTTTATTCAATTCCATTTATATTGATCATTGGTTGGAGAGGCAGCCCAAATTCAAAAGATGAACCACAACACGAGTCTAAGGGAAAAATTACTAGAGACATTTTAAAGTTAATGGGCATAAAACATTGTATATTAAGGAGTAAAAAAGATCTAAAAATTTTTGAAAAGTTAATACAATACTCTAAAGAAAAATCTACAGGTGTTGCTTGCTTAATTGAAAAGTCAAAAATCAAATCAAAAACAAATTTTAATTATAAAAAAAAAATTAATAATTATAGAATATTAAGATACAATTTTTTAGATCAACTAATAAAAAAGATAAAGATTAAAACAAATATAATTTCATCTACTGGTTTTATTTCTAGAGAGCTAGATGATATTTTAAAAAATGGAACATACTCTAAAATATATCCATTTTATATGGTTGGTGGAATGGGTCATGCAGCATCTGTTACCTTAGGTGTCTCTTTAAAATCTAATAAAAATAATATATGTATCGATGGAGATGGATCTTTATTAATGCATACAGGATCTCTTGGCTTAGTTAGAAACTTTGGAGGGAAAAAGTTTAAATATATTTTACTAAGAAATGATTGTCATGAGTCAGTTGGAGACCAAAGTACAAACTCTAGTCATATTGATTTTAAATTATTAAGTAAAAGTTTTGGTTTTAATTCATACCTTTTAATAAACAGTGAATTACACTTAAAAAAAGTATTGAATAGGTTTATAAATATTTCTGGATCAGTTTTTTTAGAAGTTCGAATTAAAAGTGGGTCAATTAAAAATTTAGGAAGACCTAAAAATTTTAAAATGATTAAGAAAAAATTCATGTTAGGATAACAATAATTATGAAAAAAGTTTATGTAGGTATGTCAGCCGATGTGTTCCACCATGGCCATGTAAATATCATAAAGGAAGCAAGAAAATACGGTGATGTAATTGTAGGACTATTAAATGACAAAGCAGTGTCTGACCATAAAAGACTACCTTACTTAAATTGGGAAAATAGAAAAAAAATAATTGAAAACATTAAGGGTGTAACCCAAGTTTTTGAACAGTCTGAATGGGATTATGCCCCAAGTATATTAAAATATAAACCAGATTTTATGGTGCATGGAACAGATTGGTTGACAGGACCCCTAGCTCCATACCGAGACTTAGCTATTAAAGCACTTGAAAGTTATGGAGGTAAATTAGTTGAGGTTGAATATACAAAAGATGTTTCCTCAACAAGTTTAACATTAAACCAAAAAATTATTGGTACAACACCTGACATAAGAAAAGCGACACTAAAAAGATTATTAGATGCCAAAGACTTAACCAGAATTATGGAAGCACATAATCCTCTATCCGCATTAATATTAGAGAACTTAGTTATTAACAAAGATGGTAAAAAAAAACAATTTGACGGCTTTTGGTCAAGTTCGTTAACAGACTCAACCTCTCAAGGAAAACCAGATATAGAGGCCTTAGATATAAATATTAGGCTAAACAATATTAACAATATTTTTGATGTAACCACAAAACCCTTAATCATGGACGCAGACACTGGTGGCAAAATTGAACATTTTGAACTTAATGTGCGTAGTATGGAGAGACTTGGAATTTCTGCAGTGATTATTGAAGATAAAAAAGGTTTAAAAAAAAATTCCCTATTTGGAAATGAAGTTAAACAAGAACAAGAAACAAAAGAAAATTTCACAAAAAAAATTAAAGCAGGAATAAATTCACGTATTAATGATAATTTTATGATTATAGCTAGAATTGAAAGTTTGATTTTAGAAAAAGGAATTGACGATGCAATAGATAGAGCCAAAGCTTATATTGATGGAGGAGTTGACGGTATCATGATACATAGCAAAAAAGATAAACCAAATGAAATATTCGAATTTTCAAAAATCTTTAGAGAAAATCATAAATTTATTCCTCTGGTTTCTGTTCCCTCTACATATAATTCTGTTAAAGAGGATGAACTAATAAAACATGGTTTTAATATAGTTATATACGCAAATCAAATGTTAAGAGCAGCTTATCCAGCGATGTATAAAGTTGCTGAGTCAATACTTAAGAATGGAAGGTCACTCGAGGCCGATAAAGAATTGATAAAGATAAAAAATATTTTAGAACTTATTCCCGGAACAAAGTAGTTTTATGAAAGATTTAAATATGAAAATTAAAAATTTTGTTCATAAAAAAAACAAAAAGATTGTATTTACACCAGGGCCAGGAAGTTTGTTAGAGGAGAATATTATTGGACTAGCACCATATTTTGGAAGAGGAGATATAGATTATTTAAAAATAGAAAAAAGTGTTTTAAGCTCAATTAAAAAAATTAGTGGATTGAAAAATATTGTAACTTTTCAAGGCTCAGGTAGTCTTGCTATAGAAATTGCTTTACAAAATTTTATTCATGGTAAAATTTTAATTGTAAATACAGGTTACTACTCTGACAGATTAAAATTTATTTTAAAAAATTTAAAATATAACTTTAAAAATATCAAAAAAATTGAGTCTATTTCATGGAAAAATATAGATAGTGTTAAAAAAAAATATGATTGGATATGTGCATCACCAGTTGAAACAAGTATTGGTTTAAAGATTCCAATTCACGAATTGAATAAGCTAAAAAAAAAATGTAACTCTAAATTAATGCTAGATGCAACAGGATCAATCGGTCTCGAAAAAGGTCATAATCTTTCCGATATTTCAACCTTTAGTTCTTGTAAAGGATTATTTGGATTAACTGGAGCTTCTTTTATCGCTTATAAAGATGAACCAAAAAATAATGTTAGATCTTTTTATATGGATATAAATACACATATAAACAAAAAATTAACTGGTCCTTATCATACAATCGGCTCATTATATTACGTGTTAAAAAACTATAATAAATTTAAAAATGCTGTTAAAAAAAATAAATCAAAATTTTTAAAAGATAATTATAAATCTCTAATATATCCCTTAAAAAATCAACCACTGCTTTGCACATACAGTAAAATAAAGTACAAAAATAAAAGTAAAAATGTGATTATTTATAAATCAAGAAAGAAAATAGAGGGGTGTGTTGTAAGTCATCTAGGAGAAACATATTTAAAAAATAAATCCAGGGGTCTGATACAAAAAAATTTATTAAAATAGAATTTAATTTTATGAGAAAACAAAAAAAAAAATTTTTAAATGTTTTATTAGACATGTCTTGTTCAATATTACATCATGGTCATATTAGGTTAATTAAAAAAGCCTCCAAATTTGGCAGACTAACAATTTCGTTAACATCTGATAAAGATTTAAAAAGATACAAAAATATAAAACCTGAATTAAATTTTAAACAAAGGCAGGAAATCTTGAAAAGCATAAGGTATGTAAACAAAGTTATACCAGGTCGATATATTTTGAACCAACAATTTCTAGATAAACACAAAGTAGATATTTTGATTCAGGGTTCTGACTATAAAAAAAGGACATTTAAAAATAAAATTATTACATTTCCAAGAACTAAGAATATAAGTAGCAGCAAAATTAGAAAAGAAGCTTCTAAGAATTATCTTAAAGATAGAAATATTGTGTAATTATGACTAACAAACCTTGGGGTATTTTTATACCAAAAAAAATCCAAAAAATAATTTATCCACAAGAAAAAATTATTTATGAAAATCCTTATGTTTTAATGAATTTATCAAGAAGAATATCTATTATACTGAGTTATTACATTCTTAATAAAATTAATATTTCTGCAAATTTTGTAAGTTTTTTCTCAATAATAATTTCAATTGTATGCTCGCTTTTTTTTATTAACTCAAACTTTTTAATTGGTTCAATATTAGCTTGTTTTTGGAATGTGCTAGATAACGTGGATGGAGAACTTGCTAGACTACAAAAATCATCATCAAATTTTGGAGCATTCTTAGAGAAGATTAACTCTAATATTTTTTACATGATTTTATTTCCATCTATATCAATTGGCCTCTATAAAGAAAGTTCAATTGATTTGTTTTTAATGATTCTTACTTTTTTTTCGGTAGGTTTGTTTATTATTTTACGACCTTTTTTTGATGCAAATTTTCCTTATAAAAAAAAAATAAATAATTATCCATTTTTACTAGTTGTTGCTTGCCAATTTAAGAATGGCTTCGCGGAGAGAAATAAATCAAGAATGGGATCTTTTATATATTATTTTTGGAGAAATATTTTTACTCAAGGTGGTCTCAATGAAATTATTATTTTTTTAATAAGTTTAAACTTATATAACTCACTTGATTTTTTACCTGAGGTTCTTGTTTTTTTTACAGTAGGTTACTTTATTATTAATTCTGGTATATTAATATCATTATTTATACACCATATTTTCAAAAAGCAAAAATTATTTAAATCTTGAATTTTAAAAAATATATAAATAGATAAAACTACTGATTTAAATATAAATAAATTAATTAAAACTATATTATAACTTTAAAATATGAAAATACTAATAACAGGATCAGCAGGTTTTATTGGATATAGTCTAGCGAAAAATCTGCTAGAAAAAAAAGGTTTTAAGATCATAGGTATAGATAATTTTAATGATTATTACGATGTGAAATTAAAAAAAAAAAGAAACATTTTGCTTAAAAAATACAAAAATTTTAGTTTTTATAAACTAGATTTAGCTGACAAGAATAAACTTAAGAAAATATTTAAGAAAAATCAAATAGACTTTGTTTTTCACTTCGCTGCGCAGGCTGGTGTTAGATATTCAATAGATCATCCAAGAAAATATGTTGAGAGCAATATTTTAGGTTTTTATAATATTTTAGAAAATACAAAAGAATATAAAGTAAAAAGGTTGTTTTATGCGTCATCAAGCTCTGTATACGGTGAGAATAATAATTTTCCATTAAATGAGAGAGAAAATATTGTACCAAAAAACATTTATGGATTATCAAAAAAAATAAATGAAGAAATAGGTTTTCTTTTTAATAAATATTATAATGTCAAACTAACAGGTCTAAGATTTTTCACTATTTATGGAGAATGGGGTAGGCCAGACATGATGATTATGAAATTTATAAATTGTTTTTATAAAAAAGAAATATTTAAACTATATAACTTTGGTAATCATGTTCGAGATTTTACTTATGTTGGTGATGCGATTGAAATTATGTATTTACTTTTAAAAAAGCACAATAGATTAAAAAATTTTGAAATTTTTAATATTTGCTCTAATAAGCCTGTAAAACTTAAAGATATTGTAAAATTTTTAAAAAAAAATAACGTTAATCCTAAAATAAAAAAAATTAATTTACAACAAGCAGATATTTTAAAAACACATGGGGACAACTCTAAACTATTAAAAATAGTTAAATTTAAAAAGTTCAGTGATTGGAAAGAATGTTTAAAAAAAACTATAGCTTGGTATCAAAAAAATATGATTTAAAACTATTTTTTTAAAATAAAGTTAAAACCACTGCATTGTTCAGTATTTTTTTCATCACTAGAAAACTTATCTAAAAAAATATTTATATTTGTTTTTTCCATGT
>CEQL01030567.1_pt1 | contig 11416 bp, 21 predicted proteins | sample 356281 | NCBI WGS metagenome assembly CEQL01 (sample SAMEA2621203, study PRJEB7988) | marine metagenome | biome: marine biome (ENVO:00000447); feature: surface water layer (ENVO:00002042); material: "saline water (ENVO:00002010), including plankton (ENVO:xxxxxxxx)" | depth 5 m
TATGGACCAGAAAATGGTTTAGTTACAATGACTAACGTCCGGCATACTCTCGCTGATATCCTGGCTGCTTCGGGGATTAAAAACAGCGATAGGTATTATTCACCAGTCACGGAAGAAACCGAACAAGAATTAATCGCTCAAAAACGTCAAGAACAAGCTGATGCTGAAGCAATGCAAAATCAGCAAATGCAACAAATGGGTGACCCAAATGCTGCGTTTATGCAAGTTGAAGCAATGAAAAATCAGACGAGAGCTTCAGTTGATATGGCTAAACTTCAATTAGATGCTAAAAAGCACGAGGATAATAATAAACTCAAACTTATCCAAATGACAGGCAACGATGATCTAGCACGTGATAAAATGGTGCAAGAAATAGCGGTAAAAGTAGTTGAGGCTATGGGTAAATATGGACAAACTCTAAATACTGAGGCTATAAAAAGAGAACAGGAAGCCCCACGAGGGTTTAAAGAAAGAATAGATAATGAACTTGGATTACAAAGCCCGAGCGCGCAGGGCGCATAAATTAAGGGAAAATAAAGATTTCCAAGCTGTATTACAAGATTTGCGAGAGCATCAAAAAGATGTTTTTGCGAAAACCGCCGCTCATGAAGTGGAACAACGTGAGGAAGCTCACGCCATTTTGCGGGCAATAAACGAAATAGAATACCTTTTACAAGCTGATATTAATGCTGAGGTATTCATAGACAAAGGTAAGGCACCGCAATGACGACTGAACCAGTACAAGGCAGTATAGAGGAAGCTGCTTCTTTAATTATGGAAGCTCCTACTACTGAAAATAATCCAAACGAGGTAATAGAGGAAACCACCGAGGCAACTGATACAAATGAACAGACCGAAGTGGAAGAACCTACTGCTGAGAGTGAGGATGCACCAGAGGAAGCCGAGCTTGAATTAAGCGAGGATGACCTCGAACTTGAGGATGAACAGGCACCGGAAACAGCCGTTCCTATGGAGCTGTCAGACGATTTAACAATTGATATTAAATCAAATGGAGAATTAAAGACGGTAACCCTTAAAGAGCTAAAGCAAGGTTTCGCGGGACAAGATTATATCCAATCAAAGATGGAAGAAAATGCAAGTTTAAAGAAAGAACTTGAGGCTCAACTTTCATCACAAGCAGAACGCAGTGCCAAACTCGACGCAATTCTTTCAGAAGTTGAAAAAGGCAACGTACTCCAACCACCTGTCAAGCCATCCCTGGAACTGGCAACCAGTGACCCAATGCGGTATGCGATTGAACTAGGTGAATATAATACTAACTTAGCCGAATACGAAGCAAAAAAAATCGAGCTAGACAATTCTCGAAAAATAGCATTCGAAAAGCAAAATGCTGACCGAGTTGCTTATGCTAACGGTCAGGCAAAACTTTTGCAAGAAAAAATACCTGAACTGCAAAATCCTGAAAAAAGCAAAGAGCTTTTAACGGAAATAGCAGATACGGCTATAAATCATTATGGGGTGCCTCCGGAAATTTTAAAAAACCTTGTTCACACTTGGGAATTTGAACTTATGAAGGATGCAGTTGCTTATCAAAAACTACGCCAGAAAAAACAAAAGGTTGCCGCAAAAACAAAAGATGCGCGACCTATGGTAAAACCTGGTGCTAAAAAGGTTGATGATAGTTCTAAAAGAAAAGCTGAAAGAGCACGAGCTAATATGCGTAAAACGGGATCACAAAAAGACGTGGTCAATTATCTCTTGTCTTAAAAAAGAAAGGAATAAGACATGGCTGTAAATGCAAATACGCAAGAGACGTATGCCGTTACGACTATTCGCGAGGATATTCAGGATGCGTTGACTTCAATAACCCCAACTGAGACAATTTTTATGTCTACTATTGGGACTAGAAACGTAGATAATACTTACTTTGAATGGGCAGAAGTTGATCTGGCCGCAGTGTCTACTTCAAACCGTGTGATTGAAGGCGAAGCTGCTCCTGGCAACGATGCTGCAACTAATGCGGTTCGCAAAGGCAACTATACGCAAATTTCTGACAAAGTTGTCGAGGTTTCAAATACTGCCGAAGCTGTGAACGGTGTTGGCGATGCTCAAGGTGTTGCTGAACAGGTCGCTTACAAGCTAAAAGAGCTCAAGAGGGACATGGAGGCAATGCTTCTTAGCAACGTGGAAGGCGTTGCAGGCGCTTCAGGTACAGCTAGACAAACTGCGGGTTTACCTGCTTTCTTGACTACAAATGCCTCACGTGGGACAGGTGGTGCTGATGGCACAACTTCAGGCACTGGCTCTGCGGGTTATCCAAATGCTGCAGCGACTGATGGTACTCAGCGTGCAATCACTGAAACCCTTCTCAAAGCCGTAATTAAGGATTGTTGGGACCAAGGTGCTGAGCCTAGCGTTGTGCTTTGTGGATCAGCTCAGAAGCAAACAATTTCAGCTTTTACTGGTAACGCAACTCGCTTTAAAGAAGCAGAGGACGCAAAGCTCATGGCTGCGATTGACGTCTACGTGTCGGATTTTGGTGAATTACAGATAGTGCCAGCGCGCCACGTTCGAGCTAGGGACGTTTTTGTTCTCGACCCAAGCTATGCTCAAGTTGCTTATTTACAAACTGCGAAGCAAGAACCACTTGCTAAAACAGGTCACTCAGAGCGTAGATTGATTTCTGTTGAATATGGACTTCAGGTTACTTCAGAAAAAGCTCACGGTGTTGTGGCTGATATTTCATAATAACGAAGGGGGCTGTTTACAGCCCCTTTTCCCTGGATATTGAGGAATTTAAAATGGTCAAAGTAAAAATAAAAAGCGATCGGGTTTTCGTAAATGGAGAGCGGGCTGAAGCCGGAAAAAGCTACGAGGTTACTGATGCCGAAGCTAAACAAATGATTGCTAACGGATTAGCTGAGAAAACTGCTGCGAAAGCTGCGAAGGCTCAAAAAAAAAGAGCTCGAAATAAAGACGGCACTTTAAAAGCTGATGATCCGCAAACTGCTGATATTAATGAGGCATGGCAATAATGCAAGATATTCTTAAAACTAAAATTGTTGAGGAAGACAACAACGTTCATATCCAAAGAACGCAAGACGTTCAGCGCATTTTAGATTTTAATAAAGAACGAAATATAGATGGTCATAACCGTAACTCTGAAATGCGACTTGTTGGGTCAATACCTTTTGTCGTGGTTGAAATGTGGATGAAAGAATGCGGTGCAAAAATAGGCAGTCCGGAATTTCAAGAATATGTTAAAAAGAAACTGACGTCTGGCGAATTTAGCAAATTAATCGCTAACGGATATTAACGTGGAACTGCCCAAAGTAAATATAGCTGTAATTGGGATTGTTTGCTCAAGCTTGGGCGGCATGGTTTGGTATGCTTCAGAGCAAGCGTCAATTATTGCTAATTTAGAAGAAACTGTTGCTGTCCTGGATGCTCAAAGCAATACGACCGACAAGGTCAATATGATGCGAGATATTGAGCAAAATACTGAAAGCATAGAGGATATAATTGACTATATTGTTGAAGTGGAGGACGACGGAGCCGAAACTATCGACGAAATATATGATGAATTTGAGGAAATATACGAAACGCAAGAGGGGTTTATTTTGCAATTTAATCAAATTGTAAAATTGCAAGCTAGGGTAAAAACTTTAGAAAATACTATTGAATTTCTAGCAAGACGACCAACAATGTCCGATGGTAGATAGCTATGGACCCTCTTACAATTTTAGCGGGGCTGAAATCCGGACTCGCGGCAGGGCGCACCGTTGCCTCTTTATCTAAACAAATCGGGCAATTTTTTGATGCTACCGATGCCGCTAAGAAAAAATTACAAAAAAAAGGCGTAACAACTAAAGATGTAAACTCAGTTGCTTTGGACAGGTGGGCAAAAGAAAGAGAAGCCGCCCAAGCAGAAGAGGAATTGCGCCAGTGGGTAACAAATAATTTAGGTTTAAGCCAATGGCACGCTTTGCTCCGCATAAGGAAAGAAGTACTCCAAGAAAAGCGCGAAGCAGAGGCTCAGGCGAGGCGTGAGGCTATAGAAAGACAAGAATTGATGATTACGTTGGTGGGGATTTTTGTGCTTCTGCTGTTCTCTGCCGTAGGCGCTGCGGGTTACTTGCACTATATGGGGTGGATCGACGTTCACGACTATTTCAGATGATGTATGCTTTAGTTTGGTTCCACTTTGTTCGGACGGATTATTTACAATATTATTTATTGGATACCTACGCAGATAAAGAAAGTTGTATAGTTGAAAGAGACAAAGCAAAAGTACTCGTAACGGCTAATGATATGATACTAGAGTGCATTAAATTGGATGTGGATAGTTGAGGTAAAGCCATACCGGTTTGTAGTATATACAGACGGAGGGAAAGTTGCTATACAAACAAGTGACCTTAGGGTGGCTAGGAGGGTTTTGAATGCCAAAGGCTAATTATGATTTAAATGACAATGGGAAACTTGATCCGGACGAGCGGGATATAATGTTGGAAGACCGTCGCCGAATGATGGAGGACGCAGATGCAAAAAGGGACGCACAACTTAGGATGACTTGGTTCGCTTTGAGCGGTATGGTTTTGTACCCTTTTGCCATTGTCCTGGCTTCTTGGATGGGATTAGAGCAAGCCTCAACGTTATTGGCTGATATAGCGGCTGTTTATGTCGTTGCGGTTTCAGGTGTAACTGCGGCTTATTTTGGATTTACAAATATGGGTGGCAATAAATGATAGGACAATTACTTGGACCAATAGCAAATCTTGCGGGGAGTTATTTGCAAGGTAAAGCTGACAAGGCAACTGCAAACGCAAAATTAAAATTAGTTGAGGCAGAAAGTAAAGCCGCAATCTTAATGTCTAAAGAAACGTCAACCGCTGACTGGGAGCGGATAATGGCAGAAAGTACTAAGAACTCTTGGAAGGACGAATTTATAACTATTGTTGTGATGATACCAGTAATTTTATGTTTTGTCCCTGGATTAGAAAACGTTGTAAAAAATGGCTTTGATCGCTTGGCAGAATTGCCGGAGTGGTACACCTGGCTAGTTTTTGCTGTATGCTCTGCGGCAATAGGAATAAGAGGCGGCAAACAATTTATGGGGAAAAAATAATGGCTGAAAAAAATTGGAATAGTTTTTTCGATATGCTGATGCACCACGAGGGCGGGTTTACTGACGATCAGCGAGATAAAGGAAATGCTAAGGGTGATGGGCATGGCAATGAAGGCTCAACAATGTTGGGCGTAACTGCCTTTAATTGGGCTAAATGGACAGGCAAGCCTGCTCCAAAAGATGTTATGCGTGCTTTAACAAAGGAGGATGTTAAACCTTTTTACGAAAAGGATTACTGGACGCCAATTCGCGGAAATGATTTATTTAGCGGCCTTGACTACAGCATAGCTGATATGGCTGTGAATGCCGGAGTATCAAGGGGGGCTAAACTTTTTCAACGAATACTTGGGGTTACGGCTGATGGTGCGATTGGCAATCAAACTCTCAAAGCAATGCACGATAATGACCCGCTCGATTTAATAGAAAAATATTACGATGCTAGAGAAGGATTTTACCGCAAGCTAAAAGATTATGAAATTTACGGAAAAGGTTGGTCTAGACGAAATAAAGAAACTTTTGAAATTTCCAAAGATTTAATAGACCTTTAAAATTTTTTATGATTTAAGCCTTTTGTGGGCTGAGGCATGGTCTTGGCAGTGAGTTTTTTTAAACTTGTCCTGTTTTTGCTCTCTCTGCCCCTTAGTCCACACCAATCTTTTTTTCCCTGGTAAATTGCGAAAGCTCTTTTTTAGCAACCCACAAGTTAATTTGTGCGCTTATATGGCTGTCTAATCTCCATACTTCAGATGCGCACTTATCATATTCTTGCTTTAAAAATCTATAAGTGGCTAATTCTTCCTCGTTTAATTTAGATACCATCTACTAACCTGATTACCTCCGGCAAAAATGAATAATCTTTTCCAAAATTTTCTACCCAACGCTTTTTGGAATTATGAATTGCGTCCGGGCCATTTTGGTGGTGGTTTTTACAAAGTGGTATTGTTTCAAAATCGCTTGCCTTGCGAGAGCCGTACCTATCGCAAATAACGTGGTGGGCATCGCTCGGTGGCGGGTGGTGGCAAATAATGCAGGGCAAAGATTTAACCTTTTTTAAATGTTCTTTGCTTTTTGCGTTTTTCTTTTGTTTTGGCTGTTTTAGGCCTAATGGCGGCTTATTAAGCAAATTCATCTGGACAAACCTTTATGTTAACCGCACCATACTTAACAGGCTCGCCTCTACGTATGGTAATTGCAAAATTATAATCATTTACCCCAATAGCTTCGGATAAGCCGTCTAAACCCGCTTTCAGAGCCGCTAGCATGTTGTCTAAGTCACGTTTTCGCTTATCTGGCGGGTGAAATGTTATTGAGAGCAAGACGCTTCCCTGGAACGGCTGCAACGCTGCTTTGCAGAACCCGAAACAAGCGAGCTTGTATTGGGCTTTTATCTTTGCCGCTTTCATATAATGAACCCTAGAATTAGGGCTCAATTCTTTGGGCATCCAAGGCAATTGAACCTGCATAAATCCACCATAGCAAAAAAAATAAAAAAATAAAGACTTGAGAAAGAATTAACAAGAATATAGGCTAACGTCAGCAAGAACGGAGGACAAATTGGAAACACTTGCAATAATTAAAGAGGCATTCACTCAAGTTAGTCCAGGACAACTTGTTGGTGAATTAATTGGTGCTTTGGCACTTTTCGTAATCTTATACAGTGGATTAATCGCTGTGCTAATATGGAGTTAAAATACTATGTCTGGAGTAAAAGGAATAGCAACTGCGCTAGCTAAAGCGCAATTACAAATGGGTAAAGCCAAAGAAAAAAGCTCAAACCCGCACTTTAAATCTAAATATGCTAATCTTGCGTCAGTTATGGACGCTTGTATGGAAGCGTTAAACAGCAACGGAATTGCTGTAATTCAACCAATAGAAACCGAAACGGAAAATGGTTTAAGTGTCACGACTGTTTTTATTCATGGCGAAAGCGGTGAAAGTCTGCACAATCACGTTCCTTTAGTTGTGAGCAAAAATGATATGCAAGGCTACGGTTCAGCGATTACTTATGCAAGGCGTTATGGCTTGATGATGATGGCGGGTTTGGCAACTGAAGACGATGACGGAAATGCGGCTGTTGTAGCTAAACCTAAAAAAATTAGTGACGATCAAATTTTGCAAATTGATGATCTTGTAAAAGAAACCAATACCAATGAGAAAAAAATGCTCAAGGTTTATGGAGTTTCGCAACTTGAGGAATTAAATACTGATCAGGCAAAAAAATGTTTAGGATTGCTAAAAACTAAATTGCAAAAGCAAATTGCTGATCAGGCGCACGCAGAGGAAACAGTTGAAAAAATAGAAACTGTTTACGAAGCGGCTCAAGAAAATCCTGTCATTGAATTAAAAAAGCAAAAAGGCTCGGCTGATGGAACAGCGGACTGAGGAATGGCATCTTGCCAGAGCGGGGTGCGTAACTGCGTCCCGCCTTTCTGATGTTATGGCTAAAACCAAATCGGGAGTAAGCCAGACTAGAGAAGGATATAAAAAGCAAGTATTGGCAGAAAGATTAACCGGCACGCCAAACGAAACTCTTTTCACAAATGCCGCTATGGAATGGGGACTAGAGAATGAGGCAAATGCTAAAACTCATTATGAGTATTTATTTGACAAAGATATAAAAGACGTTGGATTTATAAAGCATCCGGATATAATTGATTTCGGTGCCTCTCCTGATGGCTTTGTTGACGATGGGTTAATAGAAATAAAGTGTCCAACCACAAAAACCCATATTGATACAATTTTAACCGATAAAATCCCGCAAAAATATATTTTGCAAATGACAGGGCAAATGCTTTGTACTCGCAAGAAATGGTGTGATTTTATTAGTTATGACCCAAGACTTCCGGAAAATATGCAAATGTACCGGAAAAGGCTTGAATTAGATAACAAACTTGCCAACGAAATTATTAGTGCAGTTTGGGAATTTAACTCAGAAATAAAGGGGCTTATAGATGAACTCTCTAAGTACCAGATTGATGGCAAAGCTTAATTTCTTTCGCTCTCACTCGGGGCTTGTCCCTCACGATGATGAAGCTAGCAACTGGTTTCATGCTCTCAAATTGGGCAAGCCTATTTCGGTAAATGTCACTGAAAATAGAAATAATAAATTTCACCGCAAATTTTTTAGTATGCTCAAAGTAGCATTTGACAATCACGAATGGCCGGAAATCGAGACTCAATGGGGAAATGCTCGTTGTAGTTTTGAAATGTTCCGCAATTTTGTGACTGTGAAGGCAGGATACTATACGCCAGAGTTGACACCAGAAGGGAAAGTAAAAGTAGTGCCGAAAAGTATCAGCTTTAATAAAATGGACGAGGCTGAGTTTAAAAAACTTTATAGCGATGTGCTTGATGTAATTTTGAAAGAATATCTTACAAACTGGACAACTGGCGATATGGACGTTGCTGTAGATAAAATTATGGAATTTGCGTAAAGAGGTTAAAATGCGAACTTATTTTTTAAGTAATAGTAGAAAAAGGACGATCAAGGCTATTTATGCCGCTCAAAAGCATGAGGGGCAAGAGTTCACAGCAAAAGATATCGGAGTTCACGGCTCAGCTTTGTTCAGCTTAGAGCAAACTGGTTTTGTTGAACGTGTTCCAATAGAGGAAGTGCCTTTAATGATGTGGACGGATACTCAGGGAGGCCATTGGCGTGTAAGCGAAAATGGTCAGCTTAGTTATAAAGCTTTATTTAATACCGAAGAAAAAACTTTGAATTGAAAGCTTAAAGAGATAAAAAAAAGAGCCAATAAAGGCTCTTTTTGAGTTTAAAGAGGCGGATACTATGTCAGTATCGCAGCAAAGAGAAGCTTTGCGCGTTTAGAATAGCGAAGAATAAAAAAAAATAAAGAGGTTTTTAATGTCACACTATTGGACGGCTCTAGCAATGAAGCAAACGGGGCTTCAGCCGTCAACTAAAATTGTGCTGTATTGGCTTGCCGATCACCATAATGGCGTATCAGGGCTTTGCATACCAAGTCAGAAGCGGCTAGCAGACGTTTGCGAAATGTCAGACCGAAGTATACGAAAGCACCTTACCGTTTTAGAGGATTTGGGGCTTATCGAAATAATAGAAAGAAAAAGAGCAAATGGCTCTCAAACTTCCAATCAATATCGTTTATTATTTGGGGGGAAAAATGATCCTACCCCCGCGGAAAATATTTCCACCCTACCTAGGAAAGAAATTCCTACCCATAACCTTGGAACTATTAACCAAGGAATAATAACATATAAAGAAAAAATAGATTTATTTAATTATTATTGGAACCAGTATCCACGCCAAGCAAAACGAAAAGAAGCTGAGCGTGCGTTTGTCCAGGCATTGCAAAAAATTGCCGAAAAAGAATTAAGAGAAATATTTGATCTCCAGGTTTTTGCTTACAAGAAAACCGACGTCCAATATATACCTTACCTTCACAATTGGCTGAACGATGAACGATGGACTGATGGTCATTTACTAAAAGCAATAGAATTTAAAAAGAGGACAGCAAAATGAATTATTATTCCGGACCTTTAGAGCCACCACTTTATGATAAACAGTTTAAACGTGTAATGAAATTAACTTTTAAAAATCCTAAAGAAACCGCAAGATATAAAGGTTTTTTTGCTTATGAGGCAATGAAAGAAAAAATAAAATTTCATTTATCAAATAGAAAAGATATTTTTCTAAGTTATCGGCAAAGTCTTTCTCACCAAGATTTTATTTTGTTTTTGGATGATATGGCTAACTTTATTGAGTGGCATAAAGAAATGTATTCGGCTGACGTTCATTTCGTTTATACCTTTTTTAAAGAATTAGACGATCAACTCATTCCGTTATATGTGGGAAAAACTAAAAATTTAAAAACAAGAATAACCGCCCATAGCGAGAAGCAATGGTTTTTGCATGCTTCCAGATTAGCGATCGAGCCTCATTATTTTGACGGCGATGCTACGGTAAGGGAGAGCAGACTTATAAGAAAATTAAAACCTTTATTTAATAGGTCTATTGATGGTTTTTCAATGTCATTTCCTAAAGATGAAATAGCGATAACCGTTCCAAAAGAAAATGACGTTTCAACGTATAATATTGCCCCGCCTGAAATAGGCGTAAAACACTTCCAGGCATTAGGAGCAGTTACCGACAATGTAAATGTTTTTGAGACAAATACTTGTAAAGAGGGCTAACTGTCCCTATATTAAGTTTATAGTTAAAAAACAAAGGACAAAAAAATGATTAATAAATTAGAAATGAAAGCTATTAAATTAGCACAATTTAAAAGCCAAGAAACTTATTGCTACGAAGCAAATGTTTATCTTGATGGAAAGCCGTTCGCTATTGTTGGAAATGATGGTCACGGCGGTTGCGATTATCAGCACGAGCATCCAAAATTTAAAGGAGAATTTTATCCTACTCTTAAAAAGTTAAATGCTGAGTTTGAAAAATTGCCAAATACTGAGGTTGGTAAATACAAAAATGTGCCAGAAGGTTTTGAACAAACTTTTGATAGATGGTGCAATGAACAGGTTGGACTTTATGAGGTAGACAAAGAAATAAAGCGTACTCTTAAAAATAATATAGTTGCTCAGATTATGGAAGAAGACAAAGAGGGCGGTGCTTACCTTGACTTGTTACCTGTTGTTAAAGTTGTTCAATGGTCTAAAAAAGATGTACCAGAAAGTGCTTTACGTTCTTTTATAATGAAAAAACATCCAGACGCAAAAATTGTTAATGATATGCCAATGGAAAAAGTGCGCGAAATCTGGGAGGGCTTACCTCGTGGAAAATAGTAAAAAAATTGTTATCAGCCTTTACGATTATACTGGCGAGGCTTTGATACCATGGGCGAAGGCGGGTTATACCTGCCTAGCCTTCGATATTCAGCATAGTGAAATTGGAAAAATTCAAATGTTTGATAGTGGTGGACGAATTGAATATATTAAAAAAGATTTGCACAATATAGAAAATTTGCACAGCCTTTATGATCGGCTGATGGCTGATGAACAAGCGTTTGGAATAACAACAAATGAAATTGCTTTTGCGATGGCCTTTCCGGTTTGTACGGATTTGGCTGTATCAGGGGCGGCTCACTTTGAGGCAAAAAGAAAGATTGACCCAGACTTCCAGAAAAAAGCGGCTGATTATGCGATATGGTGCGAGGAGCTATTCACGGCTTTAAGAGTACCATTTTTTATAGAAAATCCGGTCAGCGTTTTGTCTAGCCTTTGGAGAAAGCCAGACCATAAATTTCACCCTTTTGAATATGGTGGATATATTCCAGAGCATTTAGCTGAGCATCCAAAATGGCCAAAATATATTCCGGCAAAAGATGCCTATAGAAAAAAGAC
>CEQL01002148.1_pt1 | contig 11387 bp, 6 predicted proteins | sample 356281 | NCBI WGS metagenome assembly CEQL01 (sample SAMEA2621203, study PRJEB7988) | marine metagenome | biome: marine biome (ENVO:00000447); feature: surface water layer (ENVO:00002042); material: "saline water (ENVO:00002010), including plankton (ENVO:xxxxxxxx)" | depth 5 m
TTCAGATGTCATCACTGGTTCAGGACAGATCTATTTGTTGAGTATCCTGAACCAATTGAGATCCCATTCCTCGAATCCCCCGAGCATTCAGACAATCTCTTGGGAGGCACTTGGGTAGAACCACCAGAGACGTTGGTAAGGAGCTTGACAAAAAAACTAGAAGACGGCCTATCGAAAGTCTCTCCACAAGCCAAGGATTGGGAAACTTACAGGGCCTGGCATATTCTTGCACATATAGACTCCAGAAATTTGAATCATCCATTGAATTCATACTCAGAAGAGGTAATCCATTCAAGGAAATTCCGTAATCATCCATCAATAATCGAGGGTAGTGAGATCCTGACCGACGCAAAGATAGCAAGCTCTGTCCTTCATTCCAGACAATTAGATGGAAGGGCCCTCTCAGGTAGTTTGGGCATTAAACAAAAATCCGAGCTATACAAGGGAGTCTTGGGACTAGCTATGATGCTATTCGCGACACCACTCTCTTTCATCTCAACAGGCTTTCAAGCGACCCTTGCTTGGTATCTTGGGAATAATAGTGATGAGGGGATAGACGCCAGGACAACTCACCACTTCCTAGGGGTTTTCCTCTCAATAATGACAATTTGGCCGATATTGTCGATATTTACTAGTATCTATATCATCGATCTAATATCAATTGAAATGAATGTTTTCACGCTCCTTATCGGTTCCTTCGTAGCTTTCGTAGCGTTTCAATTATCAAATTTCATGTTTTTACTTGGCTATGACCTTTGGAATGACTTCACTATGTCTTTGAGAAGACAGAAATTAGCTAGGTCAGAAGAAGGAAAACAGCTTGTCAAATTAGTCAGAGGAATAGCATCTAAATTAGTGGCTCTCAAATAGGGTGTGCTCCTCGTCAGTGTGTGAACAAACGAGATGCCACCCAGTCGATTAGGAACTGGCTTCAGAGCGAGAGACTGGAAGCCAGAGACGTCGAGGACCAACAGGCCCACCTGCACATGCACGTCAAGTACCCCCCAAGTAAGAGGGGACATCTGTTTAACGTGGTGATTCCCAAAAATAGAGATCTGATACTGGTCTATTCAGTTACCAGGGTGGATGAGGGCCAGCAGAACAAGATGAAGGAATACTCGGAGGCCAATCCAAATGAATGGAAGAAATGGCTACATGAAACACGCCTGGATCTGACCAGAGCGGATCTTGATTGGGTGTTACACGTCGGAAAAAATGTTGATGAGGTTCCGGGCCCACTTCAGGCATTTAACCTATCCAGACCGACTTGGCTGGATGGCCTCACTCAAAACGAGTTTATGCATACAATGAGGAGAGTCTGGCTAACAAAGCTCTCTTTGATTCACAGAATCAAATTCCTTTTCGGCACGGGCTCGGGTAAACCAGGGCCAGTCGATGACTGGAACAAGCAGAAGGGCCAAAAATCTACCAGAAAATCCCCTTCTCCTTCCGACCAACCCCGTGAAGTTGATACAGACGAGACAGGCGGATTTGGTAGGGATTTTGATCCAGCGGACTGGGCATGATATCTCCGCCCTCTATCATACAAGCAGTGACCGCAACCCGAGTAGGTTAAGTATGAAATATTTCTAGTCGAGCTGTAACTAGTTGCTGGGTGATCAGAAATGGACAGATCGAGGAAGAGAAATAGCGTTGCAATGGTTCTTTTGATGGTAGTGAGTTTGTTCGCTGGACTCGGAGCTCCGATTGCCTCGGCCAGTGAGGTTGTAATGACGGATGCAATAGAGGTAACGCCCGATGGTGCTTTCAGCGATAGAATGGTTTCGATCGATGCCGACTCGCAAGGAAATGTACACTTTATCTGGAGTAGAAATACACAACATCTCTACTACAAGATGCTAGACGCTAGGGGAGAAGTCCTCATTGATGACACAAAAATATCCAACGCTGGAGCACACAGGGCATGGCATCCAGATGTCAGAGTCGACCATGATGATATGGTACACGTGACTTGGACTGATAAAGCCGGTCAATGGACGATAATGTATACCTTACTCGACCCATCCTTGGATGATCAGAACGGAGATGAGACAACAGATTCCGCAATTACCATTGTCAATGATTTCGAGGTATCTTCACACCCCCAGAATAGGGACTGGCCCGCCATTGATATCGACTCTGACAATGACCCACACATAGTCTGGCAGGATTCTTATGAGCCTCTTGATAAGTTCTATCAACAACCCCAGATATACTATGCAATGCTAGATGCAGACGTAGTATCCAGAACAGTAGAATTCGCAGTCGGAGAGACTCTACTAACTCCAATAATAGGACACAAGGGCCATCCAGATATCGCAATCGATTTGGATGATTTCGTGCAGGTTGTTTGGGATGATACTAGAGGAGGAAAGGTCGAGATGGTTATTCCTATTGACACATCTGGTTCTATGCTAGCGGAATGGGCAGACATGTGTGTTGTGTTCTACGGAGGAAACTTCGTTAGTGGCTCATACTTCCAAGGTCTGAAGCCCTTGCTGGTTAGAGCTAATATGACAGTTTACGAGACTCTGTACGGGATCGGGGGCCACACCAGTGTTTCAGCTGCTACATCGGGCAATTGTGCCACAGCATTTGCAACTGGAGGAAGCGGGTCTCAGGGGCCAAGAAATACTGCCTTGGGACTAGTCCCAGGTGATGATAGCGGAGGCATCAGGAAGCTCAACGGTGTGATAATGAACGGTGGCGCTCTGACCATTAATTACGATGGAGGGGGGGTCGGTTCAGAATCATGGGGACCTTCAAGCACATGGGCCTGCTTGTCGTGGAAAGACGCCCAAGGCAACGTACCTGGCAACCCTCCCACGCAACTCGATCACAAGTGGAACCCCAATGCCACGAAAATTGTCATCCCAGTCTCGGACGAACCACCATATGATGGCACAAGCTGGGACTCACAGGATACCAACACAATATTGGAGGCACACGATGCATGTGTAAACGCCGGCGTAATACCAACCCCTCTATGGGCTCAAAGTAACGAAGATGTTGGCTCCTCAATGAAAGATTTAGCCCAGTGTCCCAACGGCATTGTAAGCTCATCATCATCCAGAAACTGCCCGGGTACATCAGTAAGGCTCACCAATGCAGGCGGGCAGATGTACAGCTTTCCAACTGGAGCCTCAAGCGCGGCAGAACTACAGCTCATGGTAGAGGCATTGGTCTACTTAGCGACCAATAATTCAAGAGAGATTTTCATGACAGTCTTAGATCCAAAATCCCTCCTCGATAGTCCGCATCCAGGCTGGCAGAAGGGAGACCCAGGGACAGTTGTGGACACTCAAGCGGATACCTACACAGAAGATTTGGGCCCTTCCCTAGACTCTCTTGGATATGGACATCTAGTGGTAGTAAACGACACAAGAATAACGCTGAATGACGCTTTCAGCTTACACCCCTCAATCGCTGTCGATACTTCTGGAAATACTCATGTTGCATGGATGGATGGTAGAGCTTATGGATTCGAAATTGATGTTAATTACGAGGTATACTACACCAGACTAAGACTCCAAGGCGTAGCAGAGTGGGATGGAGTTGAGGAAGGTCTCCCATCGTTTGGTATCAAGCAAATTACCGACTCCGCAATATCCACTGTCGAGGGTCTGGGCGGAATCGACTCAAACCGTCCCTACGGAGCAAATTCTCACATGCCCTCAATTTTGACTGACGACTTCGACAATGTCCACCTATCTTGGCTCGACAATAGTAATGAGAGTCAGATGGAGACTGTAATGTACGCCAGACTTAATCATACTCACAACTCACATCCTGACGGATTCCCCCTGAACTCCCTGGCAACATCCGTCCTCGATGAGTGGGAAGTAATTCCTGTTACTTCATGGTCGTCTAACAAGCTAGGTCCGAACTCTCCCGCTTCACCGGATCTCGGACAGGCACCAGCATTCGCCAACGACTTGGGTAGTGGGGCCCATATTTCCTGGTCAGACGATCACAAGTGTTCCGATGAGAACAATGGTGGTAAATTTACAATATGCTACGTTCATGTTCTAACTGGGCTAGTAGACATTGGTCTTGCTGAAACAGAAACATATTATCACACCATCCAACCTAGTGGCCAAACCACATTCAATCTGACAATATCTAACCCGACACCAGGTCCTCCTGACTTAGTCTCTGACACTTTCTTCGTCTCAATGGAAGGGGTACCGAATAACTGGAGCTCAACTCTATTCTTCGCAACAAATCATACTCCGATATTCCCATCCACTCCTATTTTCTTGGAGGGAGGAGATATTGAGCCTATCTACATGAGAATCCGGTCGCCAACAATATATCAAGCAGACGAGGACGAGTTAGCAACTATTGTTCTGACAGCCCTGTCCGAGAAGGACCCAGCAATCAGAGATGAGCAGATAACACTCGTCCTAATGGACGTTGTCCATGGTATTCAATTAGATACAAGTCATTACCAGGCCGATGTTGAACAAGGTCAAAATGCCGTTTTCTCGATATCTATAACTAACACGGGAAATGTATACGATACATTTGCATTTTATGACCCCACAACGCTCGAGGGACAGACCGAATGGGCCCTTCCATTCGGCTGGGGCATTTCTTTCCCAACGTCACTCTCTCTGGATCCAAGTCAGTCAGTGACTAGAAATCTTCAGGTAAGCGTTCCGACATCTCAAGAGCCGGGGACCTTTGTGATTTATCTCAAGGGGTGGTCTACTGGAGAACCCGTTCTATCAGTGGATAGAGGAACTTTCGATATTCTGGAACTCTGGGTAAATGTATCAGTTAGGACTACTGGAAATATCGTTTTCCAGCTTGGAGAAACAACACAACATGTTCTTCCAGGGGAATGCTCTTCATTTGATGTTGATGTTACCAAGCATTTCACCCCCGGGCACCTCATTTTCAGTACTCCAGGAGGACCGGATGAGAGGCCTTCCGAGATTTCTGAAAACACATGGAGATACGATAACTGGGTAGTAGATTTAGACTTCAGTAATGCTCCGGGAGGAAACGGTATTCCCGACAATGCGCCCAGATACTGGTCTCAGATAGGTGTCCCCCAGACCGTCACGGCTCTGATGTGTGCTCCTTACAATGCTACTGCCGGACTAGGCACTTCCGTATCTTTCCGTGCATATCTTGAGGGAGCTCCCCAGGTTAGTGACAACGTCGTCTTATTGACAAACGTGATTCAGGTCTACGATCTGGAGGCTTCTGTACCAGATACAATTCTTTCACTACATCCCGGGCAGCAATACGAGATGCCCACTACTATAGATAACATCGGTAACGGACCTGATAGATATGATATGGCAATTCAATCAATCACCGACTCAGAAGGATACACACACGTCTGGGACATCGATATACCTAGAGTTCTTTTTGACGAATTAGATAGGGATGAATCCCAGGAAATACCGATTACTATTAGCGTACCAGAGAAGACCCTAGCGGGCCAATACACCATCGTCTTAGAAGTGATGAGTGAGGAAGAATATGATGGAACTAGGATCAGGGATCTAATCACACTGCAGGTGGAAATAATAGAATTCCATGACATGAGAATAGTGCTGGATCCGCTGGTTGAGAGTAAAATAAAGACAACTGCTCCCGGAAGAACCGTCAGATTCGTTATGAATGTCACTAACTTTGGTAACGTTCCCGACATACCGACCCTCCACAATCACACCATAGACGCAGCAGGAGAGTGGGATCTCCAGCCTGGAATGAATCAACTGGATAAGTGGCAAATCAGATTCGCCTTGCTGGAAGGGTTTGACTCTGAGTTCCCTGTAGAGAAGAACTGTATCGAGCTCACAATGACCGATCCGATACCAGCCGACGAGTGCTATGTTTCCGCTACTACCAATTCACTTACTCTCCCCGAGATGCAAGCATATACGACTCTGAATATTGTAGCGATAATAGACATTCATCCAGAGGCCACACTGGCGGATAGAGAAATTGGAATCAAGGTCATGTCAGATTTTGGCTCCAGTGAGGCAGACGGGGATTATGATGAAACTCCCAGTTGGGAAGACTCCTGTACATTGGACCTGAATGGTGATGGGTTACCCGACAACTATTCTCCCAACTGTGATACTAATGAGCAAATAGTCGAACTCAGACTCAGAGCCCCTGACTTGGAGATATACTCAGTGTCGGTCGATGAGAAGAGAGGATCAGTTGGCGACATGTTATCTGTCAACGTTCAAGTCAGAAATGTTGGAAACGCGCACGCAACTGATGTCAATATCGTACTCTGCTCCGGACAGAGTGAGTCGGATATCAAGAAGAATGGTTGCAAAGAGGAGAATATCGCATACAGGCAGACAATTGAAGCAATAATGCCATCTGAAGACCCTGATCCACCAATTATTACATTGCTGTATATGGTAGAGGCAGGAAGTCATGATATTGTGGTAGTACTCGATCCAGACAACTCAGTAGTCGAAACTGACGAGGATAATAACGTACTAGCAGTGAATGGAAAGATGGGATCGGATCTCGGAATTCTAGACGTTGGTGTGGAGGCAATAGTACAATATTCGGTTCCAGCTATCATCCTGGGAGCGACATTTGCTCTCTTCGGAGTGGTCGGGGTAGTTATGTATGGCAGGAGAATGGAAGCCCTTCAGAGGTACCAGGAAAAGAGTAGCCTATTAGCTAATCTTTCGGATGACGACATCACCTTCTGATTATTTGACCATCCACCAAGGAAGAGGAGTGGTATTTCCTGCGGCTACGAACTTTCCTTGATTCACAGCAAGGTCCCTTAGAAGACGTTCTCGAAGAGTGGTCATCATCTCCTCAGCATCATTCGATCGCATCCTCATACTTCGAGCGAAGACATCCAAGTCAAGTGGTCGCCTGGGCTGAGTCATTAGCGCATGGGCCAACTGGCGCTCCTCATAACTACCCAAACCTTCACTCAGGCTTGGGGATACTTTACTCATCACGTGCTGATGAAGCGCAATCACTGCATCACGCTTCTCATCAATCCTCTCAAGGCACTCATCTAGCTCCGATAGAACCTGCATACCCTCAACTAGAGGGATGCTCCTTCTAGTCCCCAGCTGTGATACAAGGCCATCTAACTCTTCAGGCAGTCTTGAAGAAAGCCGGAGAGGTCCTCCCCTTGGCATCTTTCTATGCTCTGCTCTGAACAGATCAGGACCAAGATCCAATCTCAACGAGAACGACTGATTGACCGTGTAGACTTTCCTAGGCGGTCCCCCCTTCTCAGAGGGGATTTTCTCCGAGTCTACAAATCCTGCTTCTTCAAGGACCTTTAGATGCTTCATCACGGCCTGCTGACTAACATCAAGCATCTCTGACAGTTGAAGGGGGTAATGTGGCTCCTTAACTAGGAATTTCAGTATATCTCTCCTGGTGGAATTTTCCAGTATGTTCATGGCATGCTCAAAATCCACCATTTCTAACCAACTCGTAGTTGTCTAATCGGCCCTCTTCTAAAAACCCAACTTGAGCATACAATAATATCTGCCCAGTAGATGTGGTATCATGGGCACCACCAAGACGGTCATTAAGACCATAATCGTGATTATAGGAATTCTATTGATTTTGGCATCATTTGGTGCATCGGTCGTGGCCAATGAGATTGATAGCAGAGTATCAGAGGACTGTGAGGATACGGTAGGCTCAATCGGAGAGATCATCGGAGCCGACGAAGAGCAATGTCAGGATGCCAGAGATTTGAGGGACAACCTAAGGTCGGCCATTCTGCCATTAATTGTCATTGGCTCTCTTTTAGTTGTAATTCCCATAATTTCAAATTTCAGGAAAAAGAGTGAGCGCTGAGAACGTTGAGGAAATCATCCGTTGTCCCAGTTTTCCCAGCCCCCTCTTTCCTCTTGGTCTTCTAATTCTGGATAATCCTCAAAATCTGGTCCTTCTTCTACATCAGTGAAGGGCCCTGGTACCAATTCCTCCTCATTTTCCAAATATTGTTCTCTGTGTAACGATTTGTAAATTTCATCAGTGGTCATCATGGGGGTCTGAATGTTTACTTGAACTGGAGACCTTTTTCTTCTCCATCCAATTAGAGCAAGGACCAGCCCAACAATTCCGAAGGGCCCCCCGATACAGCATCCTGCAACCATCACTAGGATGGACACCGGGCTGTCTTCAAGCATCTTAGTTTGAGACTTGATATCGTCCACTAACCACAAATCCCCTTCTTCAGCATCATTGTACAGTGTGTATGTGCCACTGCTCTCTGGAACAAATACCCTAACTGTCCTAAAATTAGGGGAATCTCCGTCTATCTGCCTATCTACATGCAAGAAACCGGGCTCAATCCATTCACAATCCTCTGAATCGATAATCAGGCGGACATCAGGCTCAGGAGAGCCTTCCTCCACTATCCGCATCACGAGGTACTCCCTCTGACCCATAATGGAAGTAGCTGAGAGGTTCACGCTGACGCTCTCGCCGGGCCCAACGACAGCCTCGTTAAATTGAGCAGGATCTAGATACTTCTCACTCTGCTCAGATGCCGAGCTCCATGCTATGGTAGCCATCAAGAGAAGGAAAAAAGAAATTGCTGAGATGGTCTTGGCCCATCCCATAACATCTCGGCCCATGGGGTAGCCACGGGCTATACGCTTTCAGTATTAGTCATCAGTATCCAAGTCCGATTCCATCTAGTTTCTCAGGTAGATAGGTATCGGTAACGAAGTCAAGACCATACTTGGCCAGGGACTGCTGCTCTGCCTTTTTTCCTAATTCCTGCATGAGTTTGATCTGCTCCTGCCACCAGCCAGTGTTGAACCTAGGATCACTCAGCTCAGCCTCTAGAGCGTTGATGTCCTGTTTTGATAGATCGTCACTCGGAAGATCATATGCCAATATGTCGTCGGCTGTTATCCCTAGGTATGTTGCCTCCTTGGTCGCCAGGTATTCAGAAATATGAGCGGTCTTTATAGCTCCATAAGCAATACTGGCAAAAATTCTGAAGGACCATGGGTCACAGTCAGTAAATACCACTATCGGCTTCTTCCACTCGTCACTAATCCTTCTCATTATCCTCCTTGTGGATCTAGCCGGCTGTCCCTTTAGATGAATTAGTGCACATCTTGATTCTTCGTCGAATCCGTTCTCTATCAACCTGTCAAACATACCACCAGTTTCTATGGCCATAACGAAGTCAATATCCTCGTCGACTAGCCTCAACTTCTCCTCTTCCACGTTATAGGGAACCCCATATCCAGAATCGCCCACATCGTCTCTGCAGTTTATTGTCATCCACTCGCCCCTCCTGTTCCTCTCTTCAACAGTGATGTTGCCGATGATTCTAGCCCCGTCTTCTTCAGGTCTTAGCTTGAAATCCTCTCTCAGACATTTCGTTACTATCTCTAGGTCCTCAGCTAAATTATTACTTTCATTTTGTGAGCCAAATTTACCATTACCCCAGCCTTCGGAGATATAGTACATCTCTCTCAATGTAGAGGACTTTCCAGAGTCAATCATCTCCTCAATGAATTCTGTGATGTGAAGAGTCCTCAACAGCTGTCTAGCAGACCCAAGCTTAGTCGCATCTCTGACTGTCTTACTTTTTCCATACTTGAAGACCCCAAGTCTGTTGTCAAAGGAGATATTGCTCTTTGATCGCACGGGAAGGGTCATCCTAGGGGGGTCGCCCCGTTGCATTCTATTATGCATCTCAGCCGCTACTTGATGTAACGAGTCTACGACTTGTTGTCTGCTCTTTCTAGTTGATTCGCTCATTGCTCATCACTCTCCATTCCGAACCAGTCGGTATCTGCAGATGGGACGAGCTCCGTAACATCTGAACTTACGGATGCTTCAACACTCAAATCAGAAATACTTTGCTCGGATTTCATATCAGCAGTATGTGAAGAAACATCCTTCCTCCTGACTTCCTCCACTGCGGCCTCCAGTGCCTCAGCCTTACGTTGCTCGTCTAACAGTGCTTCATCCATCTTTGTAGCACCAATAATCTCTCCATTCCCTCTGAAGAATATATCAGCTTCATTCCAATCTCCCTTAGTTAGCCCTGATATACCAAATTCAAGAACTGTAGAAGTTCCAGGGTCCAAGGTGTCTAATCTCCAAGCCCATAACCCTCGAGCCTCTTTCCTCCCTCCCCTAGGGTTGAACTCCATTGAGGTTTCAGAACTCTCTGGCCACTTGGCTAAGATAGTGTAAGCTCTGGCCCTAGCGGTGTAGTTGTGTATTGTTATCGAACATAGGGAAAGCCGTCTCTCTTTATCCCATGACAGAACCTCTTCAAGGAATACAGCATTCATAATTTGAGTGATTACCGGGGCCAAATCTGGCTCCTCCCTTCCCAGTAGCTCTGAGGACTTCTTGGAAATTTCAGGAAGAATAATATTCACGAGCTCAAATTTCTCCTTGGCTTTCTTTCGTTGGGAGCTCTTCTTCAGATGATTTTTGAGCCCCCTTCCAACTTCCAGCATCGCTTTTCTAATTTCATCAAAAACCTCTTCATTGTGTGAGACCGCCTCTTTTGCTTCACTGGTGAATTGGACATTAGTAGAAGCCAGGTGAATCAATACTGCCGCGGGTCCCTTTGGTATTCCGCTTCCTCCTGGCTGTTCCAAACCGTAACTCTTCCAGTTCACGGCTTCAAGGGCCTTGGTCAACAAGCACCCCCCCTGCTGATACATCAGGGGGACCCTATTAGCGAATCTCAGAATCTCTATGGGCCCATCAGAGGTCAGATCTCCCCCAAAAACCAATCCGACCTCGATTTGGAAAGGATTCCCCTGACTAACAGAGGGATTTCTTGTAACTGTGGATGCAAATCGAGAATCTATGGCCTTAGAGAGCCCTTTCTTGATCAGTAGATCCTCAATTGGGGATAGGCAATCCATGGGTGGTTTCAGAAGCTTAACTGTCTGAAACGCGGCAACCATCTTCTTCGCTTCCTCAGCTTTGATCCTCTTTGGGGTTCTGCCTTCTTCCACCTCTGCTATAGCTAAAATTTCCTTAGCCGCCCTAGGACTGACTCCTGAGAAATTATGCTTTAGGAATGAAGTCATCTTCCTGTCATTGGCTTCTCTGAGCATTCTTTGCAATGTGCCGAGTTGTATCCCATGCGGGTGTGGCTTGATTTCCTCGACTACTCTGGGTAGTTTGTTGCTGGTCCTAGTCCAGTTACCCTCTTCAACAACAGAGCCCTCTCTGTCATATACAATCAGTGATATTGAAGCATGAGGATTAACAATAGACGTCATCCTGAGATATTGATAGACAGACTTCCTCCCTCTCTGATACTTCGCCTTCATCTGTGTACTTATCCTGAGCCCATGGGATATCTCATTCCCAGTTTTATCGTCTATCCATATGTCTCTCCTCTCCCCAGATTTGATCGCCTTGTT
>CEQL01045292.1_pt1 | contig 11379 bp, 8 predicted proteins | sample 356281 | NCBI WGS metagenome assembly CEQL01 (sample SAMEA2621203, study PRJEB7988) | marine metagenome | biome: marine biome (ENVO:00000447); feature: surface water layer (ENVO:00002042); material: "saline water (ENVO:00002010), including plankton (ENVO:xxxxxxxx)" | depth 5 m
TAAAATGTATTCATAATGAACAATAAACAAAAAATATATTTTTTTTCACAACTTCGAACAGATGGGGATCAAAATATGGTTGATGTCCTTGGCGGCAAGGGAGCAAATATTGCAGAAATGTGTAAGCTTGGGCTTCCTGTTCCCCCTGGCTTTACCCTGGCTACAAGCCTTTGTTCTGACTATTTGAAAACCAAGTCACTCTCTATCGGTCTAAAAAAAAACATTAAAAAAAACATCATAAAAACAGAGGGTGTTCTTGGAAAAACGTTTGGCGGACCAAGCCCTTTGCTTCTTTCTGTTAGGTCTGGCGCCCCCGTGTCTATGCCGGGAATGATGGAGACAATTTTAAACATAGGACTTACATCTAAAACAATACCATTTATGATTGATGCAAGCGGAAATGAGGGTTTTGTATATGATAGTTATCGAAGGTTAATTATGATGTACGCAGATGTGGTTATGGAGAAGGCTTTGGGATTAAACAAGTCTTCGCGGCCAATCAGAGAGTTGATGGAAAAAGAGCTTGAATTAACCAAAAAAGTTAAGGGATATAAAAACGACTCTTATATGAAAGCCAAAGATTGGAAGGTTTTATCCGAAAAATATTTAAAAATAGTAAAACAAGAATTTGGGGTTCCTTTTCCTGACGACCACTACGAACAGCTCTATGGTGCTGTTGCTGCGGTCTTTGAAAGCTGGAACGGGAAAAGAGCAAAAGAATATAGGCGCTTTGAAAAAATTTCTTCTTCCATGGGAACGGCCGTTAATATACAGGCGATGGTTTTTGGAAACCTTGGAAAGGATTGTGGTACAGGCGTTGCTTTCACAAGAAACCCCTCTACCGGTGAAAATGTTTTCTTTGGAGAGTGGCTACCAAATGCCCAGGGTGAGGATGTTGTTGCGGGCATCAGAACGCCCCACCCAATAATTGATGAAAAAAACAGTAAAGAATCGTTGTCTGTTGTAATGCCAAAAGCCTTTGAAGAGCTAAACGATGTAAGGAAAAAACTAGAAAACCACTTTGATGATATGCAAGATATTGAGTTTACGGTTCAGGAAAATAAATTGTGGATGCTTCAAACCAGGAGAGGTAAAAGAACGGGCATAGCTGCCATAAAGATTGCAACTGATATGGTAAAAGAGCGGCTTATAACTAAAGAGGTTGCTGTGGGCAGGGTTCGTCCGGTTCAAATTTATGAAAGCCTTTTAAAAAATATCGTTCCTGGCGACTTAGAGGACAACACACCGCTTGCTTTTGGTCTGCCTGCCGGGCCCGGCGCTTCTTGCGGAATCGCTGTTTTTAGCGCAGAAAAAGCTGAAGCTCTTGGAAAAGAGGGTAAAAAAGTTATACTTATACGCGAAGAGACCTCCCCTGAAGACATTCATGGAATGCATTATTCAGAGGGGATTTTAACATCAAGGGGTGGCCTAACAAGTCATGCTGCTTTGGTTGCAAGAGGTTGGGGCAAAAGCTGTGTCGTTGGCTGCCAAGACCTAATTATTGATAAAAGCCTTAAGTTTGCAAAAATTGCAGATAAAAAAATAAACGAGGGTGATCAAATAACTCTTAACGGATCTTCTGGAAATATTTATCTTGGTGAACTAAGGTTGTTTCAGAATCCGCTGGACAATACGGGGCCGCTTAGTCAGCTGTTGTCTTGGGCAGATAAAATAAGGAAGTTAAAAATTAGAACAAACGCCGACACTCCAGAAGACTGCGAAAAGGCGCTTGAGTTTGGTGCAGAGGGCGTTGGTCTATGCAGAACCGAACATATGTTTTTTGATGAAAAAAGGGTTCATGAGTTTAGAAAAATGATATTAGCAGAAGACAGGGGGACTCGTATTTCCTACCTGAAAAACCTTCTTCCTTTTCAAACCAAAGATTTTTATAAAATATTTAAAAAAATGGGCAATAAGCCAGTAACGGTAAGGCTTTTAGATCCGCCACTTCATGAGTTTATTAATATTTTCAGCAAAGAAATGAAAAGCTTGGCTGACGATATGGGCTTATCGCTAAAGTCGGTGGAAGAAAGGGTGGAATCGCTAAAAGAGGCAAATCCAATGTTGGGTCATCGTGGTTGTAGGCTTGGCGTTTCATATCCGGAGGTAACCTTAATGCAGGCACGCGCCATTATTGGAGCCGCAGTAAGATTCAAAAAAGAGGGTGGTAACCCCAGGGTAGAGCTGATGATACCTCTAGTTTCAGGCCTAGAAGAGTTTTTAAATCAAAAGAAGGTTGTTCTTGAAGCAAAAAATGAAATTATTGGCACAAGCGGTTTAAAAATTAATTTAAAAATTGGAGCAATGATTGAGGTTCCACGCGCCTGCCTCATCGCTGACGAGGTTGCTAAAGAGGCTGACTTTTTTAGCTTTGGTACAAACGACCTTACTCAAACTACTTTTGGTTTTAGCAGGGACGATACAGGAACGTTTTTCCCTGAATATTTTAAAGAAGAAATTTTGCAGGTAGACCCTTTTGAAGAAATTGATCGAAAAGGAGTTGGTAAGCTTATGAGGATGGCTGTGAAAGATGCAAGAGCTGTCAAGAGCAAAATTTCTATCGGAATATGTGGGGAGCACGGCGGGGAGCCTAAAAGTATAGAGTTTTGTAAAATATTGGGCCTTGATTATGTCAGCTGTTCTCCTTATCGTGTACCTGTTGCGCGTCTCGCTGCGGCGCAGGTTGAACTATGAACAGAAAATATAAAATAGTTATCTTTGGGGCTACTGGGTTTACTGGTGAACTTTGTGCAAAGTTTATGTCCGAAAGATACTCTGACATTCCTATAGCTATCGCTGGAAGAAGTTTAGAAAAATTAGAAAAAATTAAAAGCTCACACGACCTACCCTTTCCCATCGTTGTTGCGGACGCATTTGATGCTAAAGCTCTTGAAAAAATGTGCAAAGACACAGAGGTTGTTCTTTCGACTGCTGGCCCTTACCATAAATATGGGTCTGGGCTTTTGGAGGCTTGTGTTAAAAATGGGTGCCACTATGTTGATATAACAGGGGAAAGTTTTTGGATTAAAGACATGATTGAAAAACACCACGAGGCGGCCCAAAAAGGGGGTCTTAGAATAATTAATGCTTGTGGTTTTGATTCTGCTCCCTCTGACCTGGGGTCGTTTTATTCTGTTAATGAGGTTGTTGGAGAGGTTAAAAGCATTCAATGTTTTCAGGCGTGGAAAGGTGAAGCTTCTGGAGGAACCATGGAAACCATGTTTTCTTCAATGGATGCAAAATTAGCTCGGGGCGGTCTTGGAAAGTTTTCTTTAAACCCAAAAAACTCTCTTTCTGAAAATCAAAAGAAAAATACAAACGACAAAATTAAAATTAATAAAATTCCTCTTCTTGGTGGGTGGACTGGCCCCTTTGTAATGGCCCTACCCAACACTAGGGTTGTCAGAAGATCTGCGGCTCTTTCAAAGTTTACTGGAAAATACTATGGAGATGATTTTGTTTATTCTGAAGGCGCATATTATTCTAAAAAAACTACTGCAAGAAAGGTGTCTTTTATGACGGTGGCTCTTGGTCTGATTATTCTGTCTCCCTTTCGAAAGCTGTTGAGGGGGTTTTTTAGAAAGCCTGGGGAAGGCCCTTCTCAAAAAGCAATGGATTCTGGCTTCTTTAAAAGTAGGTTTTTAGTGGAAACCCAAGGAGGGTTTCGTGCTTTCTATATGTCATCAAGTGGTGACCCCGGCTATAAAATGACATCAAGAATGGCGTGTGAAAGCGCTTTATGTTTAGCCGTTGAAAACCCGGCCGATCTTCCGGGCGGTAAAGGGTTTGGCGGTCTTCTAACCCCATCTATTGGCCTTGGTAACGTTCTTATAAAGAGACTAAAAAACATTGGGGTTTCTTTTGAAGAAATACCCCTTAACGACTAAAGCCAGAAGATTGTTACGCCCGGATTTCTGTTATTAAAATCCCTGTCGCTCTTATTAGAGAGCTCTGATCTCATACTTACAGCGTCTTTGTTAAACGCATTATAATCTTCTCCCGGGATGACGGCCCTAAACCTTCCCTCTTGATCTTTTGCCCAAGACCTGACTTTTTCTGCAATGCTTCCCGACCCCAAGCCGTGAATTATTTTAACAGCAACAACCCCCTCTTTTTTTGCCGTGCTTATTGCCACCTCCAAAAGCACAAGAGCCTCAGAAGAAGACTGTCCGGCATGTGCAATGTCTACTGTTTTTATCATACCAAAAATTACATAAAAATTTATTCGTCATAACATGGTATAATAAAATTTCATATATTTCTTGTTATGCAACCCCTTGATAAAGTTTTTAAAGCACAGCAAGCAAGGAGCCTGTCCCTAAGAAACAGCTCTGTCAAAGAAAGAAAGTCTAAGTTACAGCTTCTTTTGAAAAATTTTTTAGAGATGGAAGAGGATGCTCTTTCTGCCCTATCAAAAGACCTTGGAAAATCTAAAACCGAGGCGCTGTTGGCGGAAATTTATGGCGTCAAAGCTGAGGCAAGCTTTGCAATAAAAAACATTAACAGCTGGATGAAAACAAGGAGGGTTGCAAGCCCCCTGGCTATATCTTTTAGCAAAAGCTGGGTAAAGCCTGAGCCCAAAGGAAACATTCTAATAATCTCTCCTTGGAATTATCCAATTATGCTTTGTTTAAACCCTCTTATAGCTGCAATATCTTCTGGAAACACAGCAATAATTAAGCCGTCTGAGCTTACGCCAGCGTCGGGTGAGTTTATGAAAAAATTAATTGAAAAAACTTTTTCATCAGATGAGGTTGCTGTTTTTTTGGGTGAAAAGGAGGTGGCTCAAAAACTGTTAGACCTTCCCTTTAATCACATTATGTTTACTGGCAGTCCTAGGGTTGGTAAGCTTGTTATGAAGGCTGCCTCAAAACACCTCGCCGGTGTTACTTTAGAATTGGGTGGCAAATCCCCCGTTATTATTGATAAGGATGCAAATATAAACGATGCTGCGTGGAAAATTTCTTTTTATAAGTTTGCGAACGCGGGTCAAACATGTACCGCACCTGATTATATCCTGTGTCATGGATCTGTATACGAAGACCTGGTTTCTGCTTTACAAAAAAATATGGCGCAATTCTTTTCTGGCGGCATAGATGTGGCCACAAAAGACTATTGCTCAATTGCCAACCAACACCACTTTAACAGGCTTCAGGATGCTTTGAGGGGTGCTGTGTCTGATGGCGCAGAAATAGCCTGTGGGGGAGAAGCCAGTCAAAGGGGGTTGTATTTTTCTCCGGCTGTTTTAACCGGAGTAAACTATGACAACTCAATTATGCAGGAAGAAATATTTGGACCCATTCTTCCGGTTGTTAAGGTCAAAAACCTTGAAGAGTCTATTAATTATATAAACAGTAACGAAAAGCCGTTAGCCCTTTATCTTTTTAGTAACAGGTCTTCTGTTCATAATAGGGTTTTAGAAAACACTTCAAGCGGTGGTATGGTAATTAACGACTGTGTTTTACATCACATGAATCCAAACCTTCCTTTTGGCGGAATAAATAATAGCGGGGTTGGTAGCTATCACGGGAAGTTTGGTTTTGATGCTTTTTCTCATCAAAAAGCTGTCTTAAAGAGTAGTGCCTTGTCTCCTTTTAGGTTCATGTTGCCTCCTTACACCAAAACCAAAGAAACCCTAGCTAGTCTAATAAAAAAATATTTTTAGCTATTTCGTTTCTTAGGTCAATTATGATGTTTGCGTACTTGTCTGACCTGTTATATGTTCTTATTGATTTCCATGCTTTTGATTTATAGGTAAAATTATAGTCGTTTTTAGGATATCCGTTTTCAGTAAGATAAAATGCAATGCTTCCCATTACATCTTCCCAGTCAAAGGGGTCTTTTTTGCCGTCCCTACTGTAGTCAATTGACAGCCTATTAAAGCTGGAAGGAATAAACTGACCATACCCAAATGCTCCCGCATATGATCCTTCAAGCGAAAAGGGGTCTATGTCGTTTTCTGAACAAAAAGATAAAAGCTCTGCTATTTCTTTAGTTGCCCAACTAGACCTTTTGGGCATTTTCACTGCTTGCGTGTATAAAGAGTTAATTACCGAGAATTCTGTGGTTTTTGAGCCGTAGTTTGTTTCAACACCAACAATTGCAACCAAGACTATTGGGTCTATTTCAAACTCTCTTGCCACCCTTGCAATTAGTGTTTTGTTTTTTTTATAAAAACTTACCCCACCACCAATTCTTTGTTCGTTGAAAAATATTTTTTTGTATTGTTCGTATGTTTTAATTTTTTCTGGTTTGTTTTTAAACCTTTCTAACACGCCCGCGTCCACCCGCAGTCTTTTATCTTCAAATGTATTCAGTATATACTCTGTTGATGGGGTTTTTTGATCCTTTGTATAAGCAACAACCTTTTTGATTATTTGTTCTTTATCTGCTCCCAACAGGGTGGTAGCATAAAATATGATGCTTAGTTTCGCTATAAGGTTTATTTTCATTTATATGAGCCTTCTTTTTAATAATAAATATGTTCTTTTGTTGGTTGCCCTTCTTGCTGTGAGCTCTTCAGCCTGGGTTGTAAGACTTCTCCCCGAACTTTCTGCTACAACAATTGCTTTTTGGAGAATGCTTCTCGCAAGCCTTATGGCCTTTTCCATATCTTACAAAACTATTCTTGCTTTTGTTCCAAACAAAAGGATTTTGCTCGCAGGAATCTTTTTGGGCTTTCATTTCGCTTTGTTTTTTAGAAGCGTTCAGCTTACCTCTATAGCTGAAGCTGCTCTGCTTGGCACCATTGCTCCTGTATTTACAGAGTTCTATTCTATTGTGTTTCAAAAAAAGAAGTTTTCAATTAAAGTTTTCTTTGGGCTGTCTTTGGCTCTTTTTGGAGCATACACCCTTATAAGCCAAAGCAGTTTTAGTGAAACGAGCACGCTTGGCAACCTTTTGGCTGTTCTTTGTTCTGTTGCAATGGCGGTGGTGCTTCTTGTTGGAAAAGACGTTAGAAAAAGTGTGGGTCTTTTTGAATATTCACGTTGGCTGTTTTTTTATGCTGCTGCATGTCTATTGTTAATATCTTTTTATCAGAACGTAAATGTTTTTTCTTTTAACTCTCAAGATTTTGGGTGGTTTGTTTTTCTTGCTGCTATACCTACAATGGTTGGTCATAATATTTTTTATTTTTTAGTTAAAACTCTTAGCGCAACAACTGTGGCGGCCGTTCCTCTTGGGGAGCCTGTTATCTCTTCTGTTGGGGCCTTCTTTTTATTTAACGAACCGGTTGGTCTTTTTGTTTTTTTAGGTGGATCAATAACACTTATAGGTGTTTATATAATAATACGAAACGATAGTTAAACCGCCATTGGCGCTTTAATGCTTTTCATTGGGTTGTAGTCAACAAGCCTAAAGTCTTTGGGGGTAGATTTTAAAACCTCTTCTATTGAGTTAAATTTTGGAATTTGCAGGCCTGGTGGTTTCATGGGTTTGCGCTGAATTTGCTCCTTTACTTGTTCAAGGTGGTTGTTATAGATGTGGCAGTCTCCTCCGGTCCAAACAAAGTCTCCGGGTTTTAGGTTTAAAATTTCGGAAAAAATACACACCAAAAGACTATAAGAGGCGATGTTAAAAGGAACTCCCAAAAACATGTCTGCGCTTCTCTGGTAGAGTTGGCAGCTTAGCTCGTTGTCTTGAATGTGAAACTGAAACATTGTGTGGCATGGAGGCAGGGCCATTTCATCAATTTTGTCTACGTTCCACGCGCTAACTATGTGCCGTCTGCTGTTTGGGCTGTTTTTTAGATCTAAAATAATTTTTTTTATCTGGTCTACCCCACCAACATCTTTGCCCCACGACCTCCACTGTTTTCCATAAACAGGTCCCAACTCTTTTTGTGTTTCGTTGTTTAGATATCCAAGCTCAACCCCTTGCTTGTTGGCGTTGGCGGTCCAAATAGTGTTTTTATCCGCTATTTCTTCTCTTGGTTTCCCAAAATGTATTTCTGCCAACCTTCTCTCATCTGTGCTTCCTTCTAAAAACCAAAGCAGCTCGCTAACAACGCTTTTCCATGCTAGCTTTTTTGTTGTTACCGCTGGGAAGCTGTTCCTAAGATCAAAACGCATTTGATATCCAAAAATTCCTTTTGTGCCAACTCCAGTTCTGTCTTCCCTTTGTTTACCTTTTTGAAGAATGTGTTCGAGGGCTTTAATATACTGTTTCATTTAATTTTTTTCCAAATCTGAAATTCTACGTTCTCGTGTTTTTCAAACCAGGTTTTTTCAAAAAGAGCTTCTATGTTATCCAAAGACAAAAATCCATCACAATCATATTCCCCCGGTATTCTGCTCAAGTAAAACTCCTCTACCGATTCTATTGTTTGATCAATTATGTTGGGGCCGCCAATAACCCAAATTGTTTTGTTGTTGTGTTCATCTTTGAGTTTTTTAAGTTCGGCATTGAGGTTTCCAGAAATATATTTGTCTGCACCAGGAAACTCTTTTTCTCTTGATGTTGCTAAAACGTTTATTCTGTTTGGTAGCGGCCACGGCATAAGCGGGTCTGTCCACGTTTTTGAACCCATTACAACAACATTGTTTGTGGTGTTTTTTTTAAACCACCTAAGGTCTTTTGTGTTTTTTGGCCAAGGTATTGTTCCCCCCCTGCTAACGCCCCCGCTGTTGTCACAAGCCAAAATTGCCTTAATCACCTGGCTCTAATTATCCTCTATTGGTTTTCCGTCTTTGTCAATTGTTCCTGCTGCAACCTGATATAGTGTGTCAAGGTTTATATATTTTGCTATAGCGCTGTTAGCTTGATCTAGGCTGATAGCCTTTATCATCTTTGGATAGTTGTCAAGAAACGTTAGGTCATTATAAACAACAGCTGAGGTTAAGATTCCCCCGGCCAAGCCGCCGGTTGTGTCAAAACCAACCTTAAACCCCCCAACAAGAGTAGACTTGGTAGTGTCAAGCTCTTTTTGTGTTATTCCTTCTTCTGCCCACCTCTTGATTTCTCTAAGCGTTGAGCTTTCCCCTTTCGAAAGAAGTTTTGGTGAAAAGGTGCCGCCAACCATCCAATAGCCGTCGTTGCCGTTTCCAAACCCGCTAAGTGTTGAGTTTATTCCGTAGGTTAATCCCTCTTTTACCCTAACCGCCTGCATAAGCCTAGCAGAAAAATTTCCACCCAGCGTGTGCGTTGCCAAATATAGGGGCAGGTAGTCTGGGTGATATATATCAATTCCCAGCGCTGTACCAACAACAAGGTCTGTGCTTGTTTTGTCCTGCATTGTTACATAAACCTTGTTTGATATGCTCTTTCCGGATTTCTTTTCCTCTTTATTTTTGAGGGGGGACTGTCTCCAGTCTCCAAAGTTTTCTTTTATTAGATTTTCTATTTTTGTGTGTTCAACGTCTCCAACAACAACCAACACAATAGAGCCAAGCCCGTAGTTTTCGCCGTGATATTGGCTTAGGTCTTTGGATGTTAGTTTATTTATTTGCTCTATGGCCCTGTCTGGATTTGTTGGTGAGTTTTGATGGTCAGATCCATAAAAAGCTTGTAACATGTTGTTCATGGCGTTTCCTCTGGTGCTTTCTTTAGATCTTTTATATCCAGCTATTTGTCTTTTTTTGGCTTTTTCTAACTCCTCTTCTGCAAAAAGAGGATTTTTTAATTGGTCTGCTAAAAGGGCCATAACCATGTTTGTGTCTTCTGATAAAAACTTCCCGCTAAAACCCACTCTTGCCTGGCCATTAAAAAAATTTAGGCGCGCTCCAGCAGATTCGAGTTTTTCGCTAATTTCAAACTTTGACATGTTTGTTGTTCCTTGGTCTAACATGGCTGCTACCATATCTGCAGTTCGATTATTTTTTGTGGAATAAACATCTCCGCCCAACATGTTTCCCCTCATGGTTACAACACCTGTGCCGCGCTTGAGTGTTAGCAGCCTTATACCTTTTACAGGCTCAGTGTCTACAACCTTGGAAGACAGGGTCTCTTCTTCTGTGGAAAAGTGTTTTAGCTTCATTTTTTCTAGTTCTTTGGCACTTGTTGCGGCCTTTTTACCCTGACCTCCCGAGCCTAGAGGAATAAAGTATCCAACCGTGCTTAGGTCCTCTAAAAAATATTTGTTTACCACTTTTTTAATGTCTTCTTTTGTTACCGCACCAACCTTTTGCTGGTAGGTTGTATAAAGGGTCCAGTCTCCGCTGGCTATTGCCTCATTAAGCCCGCTAGCTATTGCATAGCTTCCATCCTGTGAAAACCTCATTGAAGCAATAAGTTGGGACTGTGCTTTTTTAACCTCATCCTCTGTTACTCCCTCTTTCTTAATTTTTTCATACTCATCGACAATTGCCTTTTCTACCGTTTTGTGATCTACCCCGGGAGAAAGGTTTGCATAAACAGTAAACAGGCCTGGGTCTCTAAAGAGTGAGTCCCAAATATAAACGCTTGTAGTTAAGCCCTTGTCTGTTATGTTTTTATAAAATCTACTGTTTTTCCCAGATGACAGTATTGATGATAAAACCATAAAGGCTGCTGCGTCGGGGTCAGTTGCAGAGGGGGTTTTGTGTGCAACGCCAACAATTCCCTGCTGCCCAGCTCTCTTAAGAGTTACCGTTCTAATTCCTTCCTGTTCTGGTTCTGTGGTATAAACCTCGGGTATCGGTTTCGTGCTTTTTCTAATTTTTCCAAAATGTTTTTTAATCATTGCCAAGGCTTCTGATTCTGAAAAATCTCCTATAGCAATTGCGGTTGCGTTATTTGGCCAATAAAAGGTGTCATAAAATTCTCTCAACCTTTCAATTGATACGTTTTCAATGTCTGCCTTCCACCCTATTGTAGAGTGGTGGTATGGGTGTGCCTGATATGCTGTTGCCCAGATATTTTCATCTAAAACACCCGAAGGGCTGTTTTGTCCCCTTTCAAACTCGTTTCTTACAACTGTCATTTCAGATTGCCTGTCTTCTTCTTTTATATAGGCATTTCTCATTCTGTCCGCCTCTATCTCGATCAAGGTTTCAAGGTGCTCGCTTGGCAGCACAGCAAAATAGTTTGTTCTGTCTAGCCATGTTGTTGCGTTCATTCTTGCCCCCAGCGATTGAAGTGTTTGAAAAACAGAGTTGCCCTTTTTTGTGTTAAACTTTCTAGACCCCTTAAACATTAGGTGCTCTAAAAGGTGTGTAGAGCCGGTATATCCAATAGCCTCGTTTCTTGAACCCACCTCATAGGTCACCATAAATGTGGCTACTGGAGCAGTGTTGTCTTGTCTTAACAAAACCCTTAAGCCGTTTGATGTCATTGTATATTCTTTTATACCCCCAGACTCTTTTACAAACTCAAATCCATAAAATTTTTCTTGCGACATAACAACTCCCATAAATAATAATGTTAAAATTAATTTCTTCATTTTTTCTCCTTTAATGTTTA
>CEQL01149270.1_pt1 | contig 11336 bp, 14 predicted proteins | sample 356281 | NCBI WGS metagenome assembly CEQL01 (sample SAMEA2621203, study PRJEB7988) | marine metagenome | biome: marine biome (ENVO:00000447); feature: surface water layer (ENVO:00002042); material: "saline water (ENVO:00002010), including plankton (ENVO:xxxxxxxx)" | depth 5 m
GTGGGTTTAAAATAGAAAGAGATTACAAAATTTTAGATTATTTTTTCAATAAAGTTTTTTTTAAATCAAATGTGAAAAAACTTGTAAAATGGTACAAATTAGCAAATATAAATAAAGCCATAAGTGATATAAAAAAAGGAAAGGTATTTAAAGCACTATTAATTCATTAAATTATGAAAAAGAAATTAAAAAGTATATGGTGGCATAAAGATTTAGAAAAAAAAGAAATTATTAAATCTTTGTCACATGTAATTAACTCTGAAGAATTAAGTACAGGTAAAATCACTTCTCTTTTAGAAAAGGAAATTTCAAAATTTTTAAAGGTTAAACACATTATAATGGTATCAAGTGGCAGTATGGCAAATTTATTAGCTTTTATGGCTTTGAATATTAGGCCCAAGGATGAAATAATTATACCTAATGTTGGATGGATTTCAGTAATTAATGCATGTAAAATTTTGAATGCAACTCCAGTAATTATCGATGTTCAAAAAAGTAAACCTTTGATTGATGTTGAGCAGATAGAAAAATTCATATCAAAAAAAACGAAGATTATTTTTCCAGTATATATGAATGGAAGGATTGCAAACGTTTCTAAATTAAAGAATTTATGTAAAAAAAGAAATTTATTTCTTGTTGAAGATGCTGCTCAAGCTTTTGGTGTTAAGTATAAAAATAAATTTCTTGGAACCAATGGAGATGTTGGAATATTTTCAACATCAATAACTAAAAATTTTACCTCAGGTTTAGGTGGATTTTTAGCAACTAATAATTCATCGCTAGCCAATAAGATATATTCAATGCGCAGGCATGGTTTTAGTGACGTTCAGAATATAAAAAATTGGAACAAATATGGTGGTAATTTTAAAATAACAGACTTGCAATCTGCAATGGCTAGAATTCAACTAAAAAATATGAAAAAAAAATTCAAAACTAACATTAAAAATTTTAATTATTTTAAAAAAAAACTAACTCACCATAAAGAATACATTAAACCTGTTGATCTAGATACTCGTATGGAGATACCGGTATATAATGAATTTATTGTTGAAAATAGGGATAAGTTTACAAAATTCCTAAAAAAACATGATGTGCAAACAAGAAATTCTAGCCCAAATTTTGAGAGAGTAAAATATTTGAAAACTAAAAAAAACCCAAAAGGATATCCAAATTCAGTACGTGTTGAAAAGAATTATCTCTATTTAGAGAGTGGTCCAGGGTTGAAAAAAAAAAGAATAGATCAAATTGTAAAAGTAATTGATTTATTTTATAAAAGAAAATATGGAAAATAATCTCAAAAAATTAGAGAAAGAATTTTTAAATAACGGATTTGTAAGATTAAATTTACAAAAAAAATATATTAATAAGTATGTGAGTCTAAAAAAAAAAATTCAGAAAAAATTTAAATTTCAATTTAAAGATAATAATTTTGAAGATTTTCACAAAAGTGTTTCTACTAAAGATATTAATAAAATTAGAATGGATATAATAAAATATATAAATTCAATTGATCAACTGAAAAATGATATATATTTAAGTTTGCAGCCTTTTATAGACTCACTTCTTGGCCCTGATATAATTATACAAAAATCAATTAATTTAGGAATTCAAATGCCTGAGGATAAATCTAGAGCTTTATTCCACAAAGATACACCTCTATCATCTTATCACGAGATAGTTTTATGGATACCTTTAGTAGATTGTAAAAAGAGTATGTGCATGCTCATGATTGATAGGAAAGATCAAAATGAAGCTGAGGAACTATTAAATGGTAAAAAAAAAGATAGATTTAATAAATTTGTAAATAAAAAAGGTAAGTTAAAAGAGATTAATTTTGGCCAAGCATTAATTTTCAATACTAATAATTACCATTATATCCCTATTAATAAAACTTCTAAAACTAGGTGGGCCATAAATATCAGGCTTAAAAATTTATTTTCTCCTTATGGAGAAAGAAACTTATTAGATTACTATGAGCTACTAAAAATTTCTCCATTATCTAAGATGTATTATAATTAATAATGAAAAATAAATCTGAAAAAGTTTTTTGTTATCCTGATACTTTACAGAATAGATATCTACCACAAGCCTGGCAAATTTTTATTATGAAGAATTATCTGGACCCATTTGAAAAAAAAATAGATTTTTACACAGGGGAAAATCACAAAAGTTTTAAAAATATGAAAATATTTGAGGAAAAAGTCAAATCTAATCCAAATATACATGGTTTTATTTTTTTCTCTCTTTTACAATTTTGTTATGATAAAAAAGTAAATATAGGTCTAATAGATCTTGCTGTTAAGAAAGGTTACACAATATATTTAGCAAGAGAAAAAATCGTCATAAACAAAAAAAACCTCAAAAAAAAGAAAGATGATTTATTTTTTTTTAAATTTACGAATAATTCGTTAATTAATACAATTAAAAAAAATTTTGAAAAGTAATAGTATTAATAAAATTGACTGGAAAAAAATTTGGAATAATAGAAAAATTATTTACAAATATAATAAGACTCCTCTAGAAAAATTGATGTTACTAAACGGACATCAATTCTCCTCAAGTGGTATAAATATATCTAATTGGAAAAACTATGCAAATAACATTTCCAAAAAAATTAAAATATCGAAAAAAGAGAGTATTTTTGAATATGGTTGTGGTAGTGGTGCACTTCTCTATTTATTTAAATTTAAAGCAAAAAAAATTATGGGATGTGATTATAGTTTAGAACTTATCAGAGCATCAAAAAAAATATTTCCTCAATTAAAAATTATTCATGTAGATTGTGCTAAATTTAAAACCAATTTGAAGTTTGATCATGTTATTTCAAGTAGTATGTTGGAGTATGTAAAGCCTGGCGATCAAAAAATAATAATAAAAAATATGTTATCTGTATTCAAAAAAACTTTATTTATTGGGGAAATTTTGAACAAAACATATGAAAACAATTTTTTAAAAAAATTTAATAAAGAAAAAAACTATTATAATTTTATTAATAAAAGTTATTTTATTGAATTATGCAAAAAAAATGATCTAAAATTAAAAATTTTACCAAGTTTATTACCTAATTCCAGACAAAAATATTATAGATATTCAGTTTTAATAAAAAAAAAGTAAAAATATGAGAGTTATTGCACGACTTGATATAAAAAATGAATTTGTAATTAAAGGTATTAATTTTGAAGGCCTGAGAAAAATTGGTGAACCTATTGAATTAGCCAAAAAATATTACAATCAAAAAATTGATGAAATTATTTTTATAGATTGTGTTGCAAGCCTTTATGGTAGGAATCAACTTTTTGATATAATAAAAAAGTCAACTGAGGAAATTTTTTGCCCTATTACTGTCGGTGGTGGAATTAGATCTTTAAAAGATATAGAAAAGTTACTCAAATCAGGTGCGGATAAGGTTGCAATAAATTCTTTTGCTACCGAAAATCAAGAATTTATTAAGGAAGCTGTAAATAATTTTGGAGGAAGTACAATTCTAGCAAATATAGAGGCCAAGAAAGTTAATAAAAAAAAGTGGGAAATTTATAAGTTTTATGGAAGAGAAAAAACAGGAATAGAATTAAATTTCTGGGTACAAAAAGTTCAAGAATTAGGGTGCGGGGAAATAATTCTTACCTCTGTTGATAAAGAAGGTCTTCAAGATGGTATGGATTTTGAAATATTAGATGAGGTAATAGATAAAATTAAAAGACCTATAATTTTTTCAGGAGGTTTTTGCAAATTAGAAGAGGTCAAAAGAATAAAAAATTATTCTTGCGTAAGCTTGTCTGTAGCATCTAGCTTGCATTATAATAATTTTTCTGTTTCGGATATAAAAAATGTATAAAAAAATTTGTATTCTTGATTATGGATTAGGTAACATAAAAAGCCTACAAAATGCACTTAAGAAAATTGGATATAATGCAAATTTTTTTAGTGATAATAAAAAAAATAATTACGACATTATATTTATACCTGGAGTAGGATCTTTTAATAAAGCTAGCGAAATATTATTAAATTCCGAATATTCAATTTTTCTAAATAATATAAATAAAAAAGCTAAGATATTTGGTATTTGTTTAGGTATGCAATTATTTGCCTCAAGTGGAAATGAAAATGGTTTATCAAAAGGTCTCAATTTTATTGAGGGATTTACAGATAAATTATCTAATAAGGATAATAATCTAATTTTACCATTTGTAGGTTATTTTAATGTCCATTTTCACACTAAGCAAAAATTTTTTAATGAGTTTAATAATTTAAAATTTTACTTTGTACATTCATATAAATTTAATCCATTAAATGAAAAAAATATTTTATCAACAACTAAGCATCAAAATACTTCTTTTTGTTCAGCAGTACTAAATGATAGATACATAGGAACACAATTTCATCCAGAAAAAAGTGGTGATATCGGTCTTGAATTTCTAGCTAAAACAATTAAAAACCTTACATGAAAAAAAATTTTTCACTTTACGGTCTTCCTGAAGAAGTAAAATTTTGCAAATCTTGTGTTATTTCTAACCAAAGACCTGATTCTGTCGTTGAATTTAAAAATATTGATAATAAAAAAATTGGAATTAATTTTGACAAAGAAGAGTGTGAAGCATGTAAATACGCAAAAATTAAGGAAAAAATAGACTGGGAGAAAAGAGAAAACGAACTTACAAAAATTTTATCTAAATACAAAAAAAAAAATGGCTATGATTGTGTGGTTCCTGGAAGTGGGGGTAAAGATAGTGCGTTCACAGCTCATATTTTAAAATATAAGTATGGAATGAATCCTCTTACAGTTACTTGGGCTCCACATTTATATACACAAATTGGGTGGGAAAATTTTTCAAACTGGATGCACAAGGGAGGACTAGATAATATTTTATTTACACCAAATGGAAAGTTACACAGATTATTAACAAAATTAGCTTTTGAAAATTATCTTCATCCATTCCAGCCGTTTATTATTGGACAAAGAATAATTGGTCCTAAAATAGCCCAAAAATTTAATATACCTCTTGTCATTTATGGTGAAAATCAAGCCGAATATGGAAATAGAATTGATGAAAATTACAACCCTTTAATGAATATAAAATTTTTTTCAAAGGAGGAAAAAGATCAAATTAGTTTTGGTGGGGTGAATGTTAATCATATAATAAAAAACTATAATTTTAATTTAAGCGATTTTGAACCATATTTGCCGCTAGAAAAAGAAAGTATTCAAAGTATAAAAGTTTTCTATTTAGGTTATTTTTTAAAATGGGATCCTCAAGAATGTTACTATTATGCATCAAAAAATACAGGTTTTAAATCTAACACTGAAAGAACTGAGGGAAGTTATTCAAAATATTCAAGTATTGATGATAAGATAGATCCTTTCCATTATTATACAACATATATAAAATTTGGTTTGGGAAGAGCAAGTTACGACGCGGCTCAAGAAATTAGAAATGGAAAAATTACAAGAGAGGAAGGAAAGATATTGGTAAAAAAATATGATAGCGAATTTCCAAAAAAATATTTTGAAGACTTCTTAGAATATATTAGTATTGATGAAGAAAAGTTTAAATCAATAGTGGATAGCTTTAGGTCTCCACATCTTTGGTCTAAAGATCAAAGTAATAATTGGATACTTAAGAAAAGTCTGTAAAATCGTAGGGGTGATATCAAATCTAGAAATGTAATTATTAATTTCTATTTTACAAAATCAATAAAATTTTTTTGTAACTTTATATTCCAGAACTTTCTTGATGTAATTATTTTATCAATTTTTTGGGCAGCTTTTCCAACACCAAAAAAATTATTTTTTTTAATTTTTTATTTTCTGAAAGCTTTACTATTTTTTCATGAATACCATATAATAATTGTATTTTTTTTTGTGAACTTAAATAATGACATAAAAACTTATGTCTAAGTTCATGACTAGTTATAATAATTACTTTTTTCAAATTAAAACCTTAAGTATTTTTTCTGAAAAATTTTTTTACTTTTTTAAAATCATCATAATCATTTATGTCAATCGCATCATTTTTTTTCATAATATATCCAATAGAATTTTTGAAATTTATGTAATTTTTAAAGAATTGTTTAGATATCCTAAAAATGAAAAAAGCACCATTTGGAATTAAAATTTTTTTTAAACCTTGCCTATTAGAATAAAGTGAATTTTTTTTAAAAAGAGGTTTGATATTTTTTTTCTCTTTAACAAACGACTTAAATATTTTTTCATTTAAATTATTATCTGCTTTATAGCAAGAAATTAGAGTATTCATTTTATATTTTTTAAAAATTTTAATTGACCTATTTAAATGTTCAGAATTTTTAAGTGGTGAGGATGGTTGAATATAGATTAAAATTTTATTTTGAAAATTTTTAAATTTAAGAAAACTTTGAAGAACATCTTTTGAACTAGCACTATCACTGGCCGATTTCTTGTCTCTTTTATGTATTTTTACCCCTAGGAATTTTTTAGCTTGAGCTAAAATTTTTTTTGAGTCAGACGAAAGGTATACTTCATTAATTTCCTTTGCAAAACAAGCATTTCTTAAAGCAATTTGGACAAGTGATTGTCCGTTAATTTTTCGTAAATTTTTATTCTTAATACCCTTAGATCCACTTCGAGCTGGTATAATTGCTATGACTTTATTTTTTTCCATTAAACGAAAATCTATTTAGATCGCATCACATCACAAATAAATTATTTAATCAAGTTTTGTCACTGACTAATAATAAAAAAGATGGTTTTATAATGAAACCCCATCCAACCTATTATTCTAAAGAAACGGAAAAATTTAGAAAAAAATTAGAAAATTTTTTAAAAAAAAATAAAAAAGAAGTTCATATAATCAAAAAAGGTTTTTTATCAAAATTACCAGCAGAATTATTAGTAAATTTGTTCGAAATAAAAAAAATATTTTCTGACTTGTCAAGCAAGTCCATTTAATTCTAGTGAAATAGATAAAAAAATAAAATGTTATATCCCTTTTTCCTATGCACTTAAAAATACGTCACTTAAAATACATAAGGATAGAGACATTAAAAATAAATTTTTTTTTTATAAAATAGGGAAAAAAATTTTATTTCTCTAACAAGATTTATGCGTATATTTAAAGTATATTTATAGTAAATTAACTTCATACATTGTTTTTTTAAACAAAAGCAGTATTTAATAGAAATATTTTCTTAAATAAAATTATGTAGATTTTTATATAAATACCATTTTTTTGATACAATTATCTTTATTTTAAAAATTTAATGAGTAAAAACTAGAATAATTAATTTAAATTAATGCAATATATTAAAATTGGAAAAAGAATTATTGGTAAAGACAAAGAGCCTTTAATAGTTTCTGAAATTGGTATAAATCATAATGGATCATTAGATTTAGCTATTAAAATTGCTGACTCGGCGATAGATGCGGGTGCTGAGATAATTAAACATCAAACACATGTGTTAGATGATGAGATGGCCAACATCTCAAAAAAAATTATACCTGGTAATTCGAACAAATCAATCTATGAAATAATTAAAAATTGTTCGCTATCAGAAAAAAAAGAAAAAAAATTAATGCAGCATATAAAAAGTAGGGGAAAAATTTTTTTTAGCACTCCATTCTCTAGAAAAGCAGTAGAAAGATTAGAAAAATTTAAAGTTCCACTTTATAAAATTGGTTCGGGTGAATGCAATAATTACCCACTAATAGAATATATTTGCAAAAAAAAAAAGCCAATAATAATGAGCACTGGTATGAACAGCATTAAGACAATTATTCCTGCTGTAAAAATTATTAGAAAATATAAGGTGCCATTTGCACTTTTACACTGCACCAATATTTATCCAACTCCTCATAAATTAGTTCGACTAGATGCAATGTTAGAACTGAAAAAAATTTTTAAAGACGCAATAATAGGATTATCAGATCATAGTAGAACTATTTATCCTTGTTTAGCCGCAATCACAATGGGAGCATCCATTGTAGAGAAACACTATGTTCATTCAAAGAAAATCAAGGGGCCAGACATATCTTCCTCGATGGATAAGAATGAATTATCGGAATTAATTAAAGCTTCAAAAATAATATTTGAGTCAAAAGGTGGGGTTAAAAAACCTTTGAAAGAAGAACGTAAAACAATTGCATTTGCTTTTGCATCTATTGCTGCACTAAAAGATATTAAGAAGGGTGATAAATTTACTAATATAAATATTTTCCCAATTCGACCGGGAAATGGATATTACAAAGTTAAAGATTTTTCAAAATTATTAAAATATAGTGCGAATAAGAACATAAAAAGAGGTGAACAAATAAAACCATCTGATGTCAAAAAAAATTAAAATAGCATTAATTACAGAAAGACGAGCTGACTACAGTAGATTTAAACCCCTGTTGGAGATAGTTAAAAAAGATAAACAACTTGAATACAATTTAATTGTTACTGGATTACATCTGCTTGATAATCATGGAAAAACAATTAATGAAATTAAAAAAGATGGTTTTAAAATTTCCCATAAATTAAAAATGTTTTACAATAGTTATAAAGGAGATGGAGCATCAATGGTTGAGTCTATGGGAAATATTCTTAATGAAATTCCAAAAGTATTAACAAATATTAAACCAGATTTGATCTTAGCTGGGTTTGATATTGGTGCTAACTTTGCAATTGTAGTAACTGGTGCGCATTTAAATATACCTATAGCTCATATCCAGGGTGGAGAACTAAGTGGGTCTATAGATGAGTCCTTAAGACACTCAATGAGTAAATTTTCGAATTTCCATTTCGTGTCAAATGATGATTCAAAAAAAAGATTAATTAAAATGGGGGAAAATAAGAAAAATATTTTTGTTGTTGGTTGTCCTTCTATAGATGCTCTTAAAAATGCAAAAGATATAAATACTAAGTTATTAAATAAAAAATTTGGTCTAAAATTTGATGACAAATTTGCATGCATGTTGCAGCACCCCGTTACAACTGAAAATAAGTCATCTGAATTTCAAATTTCTCAAACCCTTAAAGCGTTAAAATTATCAAAAATACCTACGTTTATAATTTTACCAAATAATGATTCGGGCTACGTTGAAATTATAAAAAAAATTAAATTGTCTAATTATAAATGGACATCTACTCTGTCAATCGATGAATACAAAACAATTTTAAAAAAATGTACATTTGTTATTGGAAACTCAAGCTCAGGCATTCACGAGGCAGCAACCTATAAAAAACCTGTGATAAATATTGGTACAAGACAAAATAAAAGATTAAAATCGTTTAATATTTTGAATGCAGATTATAACTATAGAGATATTAAAAAAAAAATAGATATCTGCTTATATAATAAACTTTTTTTAAAAAAAATCCAAAACGTAAAAAATCCATATGGGGATGGAAAAAGTGCAAAAAAAATTATTAAGATAATAAAAAAATTAAATCTTAAACTTAATACTCAAAAAGTTAATACTTACTAAAAGCTTGAAAAAAAAAATCTTATTAATTGGATCAACAGGTTATATTGGAAGTAAACTGAAAAAAATTTTAAGTAAAAAATATAAAATAATTGCCCCAAATAAAAAAAAATTGGATATATCTAAATTAAGTAATTTGAAAAAATTTGTTAAAAACAATATTCATTATATTATAAATTTATCAGGACAAGTATCAAATAACTCCAAATTGATGAAAAGAGTAATTATAAATGGAAATAAAAATATAATAAAATTATGTTGTGATAAAAAAATAAAAGTGTTTTTTTTATCAACGAGTTTAATTTATGGATATTCAAAAAAAAACAAAAATGAAAATTCATTTAAAAAACCCATTGATAAATATTCGAAGTTTAAATTAATTGCAGAAAAAGAATATCTTAAATCAAGTACTAATTTTACAATTTTACGATTGTGTAATGTATATAATGGCAAAAAAAATGGAATTGTTAAAAATTTGAAAAGCTCAATTTTTAAAAAAAAGAAATTATTTGTCACCAATTCTATGGCTTTTAGAAATTACATAAATGTAAGAGATCTAGTGATAATAATAACTAAAATGTTAAATACAAAATTAAAATATAAAGTTTATAATTTGGGATATGAAAATATAAAATTAATTGATCTGATAAATAAATTAGAGAAAAAATTTAAATTTCAAATTAATTATATAGATAGAAAAATGAAACTAGATAAAATTCCGTCTCAAAAAATTTCGTGTTCAAGAGTTTTTAACGAAATAAAATATAGACCTAAAATTAAAATAAAAAACTATCTTGTAAAAAAAATTTAAAATGAATTATAAATTTCTTAAAAATAAATCGATCTTAATAACAGGAGGCACTGGATCAATAGGATCTGCTTTGGTTAAATATTTAGTTAAAACCAACTGCAAAGTTATTAGAGTAATGAGTAATGATGAAAATGGACTTTATAATCTTTCACGAGATTTAAATCTCACCTCATTTTCTTTCGATAATTTCTCTGAGGAAATGAAGCTTAATAAAATTAGATTTTTCTTAGGAGATGTAAGAGACTTTCATAGGTGCAAAGAAGTTACCAAAAATGTGGACATAGTCATTCATGCTGCAGCTTTAAAACACGTTTCAATAGTTGAGTACAATAAAAAAGAAGCATATCAAACTAATGTGACGGGAACTAAAAACATGATTAAGGCTTCTATTGCAAATAAAGTTTCAAAGTTTCTATTATTGAGCACCGATAAAGTGGTTTCACCAACTAATTATATGGGTAAAACAAAGTTAAAAGCAGAAAAAATTGCTTACAAAATAAAAAAAAATTCAAAAACAAAAGTTTCAATTATAAGGTTTGGTAATGTTATTGGATCAAGAGGTTCTGTAGTACCTAATTTCATAAATTTATTAAAAAATAAAAAAAATATAACTATTACTGATAAAAGAATGGTTAGATTTATAATGTCGATACAAGATGCTGTGATAGCTGTCATCAAGAGTTTGTATTTAATGAAAGGTCAAGAAATTTTTATATCAAAAAGTATGAAATGTTTTAAAATATATGATTTAGCTCAATCTCTTGTTGATTATTTTAAAAGTATAAATAAAAAAAAAAATAAAATATTAATTTCAAAAAAATATGTTGGCGAAAAATATGAAGAAGAACTTTTTTCAAAAAAAGAAATTCCTTATATAAAAATTAAAAGCAAACTTTTTGTAATTACTAATAAAAAAAGCAAACAAAGAGTAAATATGAGTAGACTTTTGGAAAAATATAGAGTTAGTAATTTTAATTTTTTAAAGAAAAATGAAATTATTAAACTTTTAGTTAAATTAAAAGTATTAAACAATAACAATATAAACTAAAAATTTTTTTCAGTGCATAAATCAAGCCAATTGAGCTA
>CEQL01340004.1_pt1 | contig 11330 bp, 14 predicted proteins | sample 356281 | NCBI WGS metagenome assembly CEQL01 (sample SAMEA2621203, study PRJEB7988) | marine metagenome | biome: marine biome (ENVO:00000447); feature: surface water layer (ENVO:00002042); material: "saline water (ENVO:00002010), including plankton (ENVO:xxxxxxxx)" | depth 5 m
ATTATTAATTGTAAATTTATATGAAATATTTTTATTTAATTGTATTGGTATAGACAATTTATAATAATTATTATAATCTGTTTTAATTAAAGTATATGTAATGCTGTTTAATGTAATACTAATATTAGTAATAGCATTAGTTACTGTATTTTTTATATTAATGTTTTCATATAAAAATACATGTGTTAATGTAAGGTTATATTTATTACATATAATAATATTTTTATTACTAGGATATGTTAATGATTGATAGTAAATACTTGTATTATCATTTTTATTATGAAAATCTAATTTTAAATTATTGTTAGAGTCTAGTGTCCATATAGCTTTATTTGTATTTGTTGTATTTGTTTGATTTATTAAATTTAATGGTTTAACTGTTTTAGTATTAATATTATAAGTTAATAAATTTAATCCATTAAATATATGATTATTATAATATAATGAACCATTTATGTTAATATTATGAGATAAAGACATATTACCATTTATGCTTAAAGTATGTTTAGGAATACTAGTGCCTATACCAATATTAAAATTATTTTTAAAAATATTATAGTTATATAAAAATGTATTATTATATTCAAATTTAGTATAACTAGTATTCATATATTATATAAATGTAAAAAATATATTAAAAATATTTAACAATAAGTAGATAATAAATTATATGATTTATCATTATTTACATTACTATTTAAATCTAATATATTTAAATCAGTATTTAAATCAGTATTTAATTCATTATTTAATTCATTATTATTTATAATTATAGAACAAATTTTATCAAATAATATATTTAATGTGTTAATATTTTTAATGGTTGTTTCAATATAATGTAAATTATATAATTTACAAAAATTAGTAATCATTTTATAATCAACAGTGTTTTTTATATCTGATTTATTACCAACTAATATAATTTTATAAGATTCATTACATATTTCTAAATATTTAAGTAACCAATAATCTTTTATAGAATTAAAAGTTTTTATATTAGATAAATCAAATACTAATAAACATAAATATGTGTTTCTAAAATAAATTTTACATAAAGCTCTATAACGTTCTTGTCCAGCACAATCCCATAAATGTAATGTAATATCATATTTATCAATATATTTTTTAGTATATTCTGCTCCAATTGTAGCATTTGTTTCTATATTTTTGTTCATATATGTGTTTATTATAGAAGTCTTACCAACACACGCATCACCTACTACAATAATTTTGTAAGAGTTATTCATATAATATTAAAATAATATATTTAAGAAAATATATCTATTAATTCTTCAATATTTTCGGTAGGAACATCTGGAAATATATTTTCTAATTGTGAAATAATTAATATATTTTTACTATAATTTATAATATACGCTAATATATCAATATTACAAGTTCTAATATAATAATCTATAAAATTATTATTACTATTATTAATCATTTCTATAATTTCTTTTTGATTATTTTTAATAATATTATAGATTTTATGTTTTCTATATTTTTCAAGATATATAGAAATATATTCTACATTATCTGTTTTTAATATTATAATAAAAGTAATTAATTCATTATATTTTTGTAATAAACTTAAATATTGACTAGTTTTATTATTAAATTCTATACTAGGTTTTTTAGTAATAGATTTATTAATAAAATCATTATTTATTATAATAATATTATCAAAAGTATTTTCAAGTATTTTAATTTTATTTAAAATAATAAAATTATATATAAACTGTACATTTGAAAAATTAATATTATGTTCCTCTAGTATATTTTTATAATCTTGTAAAGTGCTATTTTGAATATAATCTACTTTTATATATTTTTCGTTATTGAAATCATAAAACGTTAATACATTCATATAAATATGTATTAATATATATTTAAATTATTTATTAATAAAAATAAAATATTTAAAGTTCTACAATTAATATAATATATGTCATTCATTAGTGCTATGAATAATTATTCATTAAATGAAAAAAATGCTTTATGTTATACATTAGAAGGCAGTGTAGATAAAGAATCTATTGGATTAGTAAATTTATATAATGATGCTGTAGGAAGACGTGGTAAAACAGCATTAACAGAAAAAGATTACTTAATAAAATATACACAATTAGCAGACTATATTTTAAATAAAATTAATACATTTAATGCTGAAAAAAAATTAATATATTTAAAGTATTATATTAAGTTATTATTTTTAATTAGAGATCATAAGGATGGTAATGGAGAACGTGATATATTTTATACATTATTTATAAATTTATATGATAAATATCCATTAATTGTAAAACATACATTACATTTATTAACTGGTGGTCATAATGTTTTTAATAATTATGAAAGTATTGATAAACCATATGGATCATTTTTAGATTTAAATAAGTTATATATGTTAGCTAAACCAGAGATTTTTAATAATTTTAAACAAATTATAATTAAATATTATATAGAATGTTTAAAAATAGATAGTAATGAGGAATATCCTTCATTATGTGTAAAATGGGTTCCGCGTGAAAATAAAAAATATCATAAAATAGCAGAAGAAATTGTAAATAATTTATATGAAAAAAATAATTTAAATAATAAATTTAAATCATATCGTAAATTATTAAAAGTAATATCTGATAAAATTGTAATTATTGAAAAATTAATGAGTACAAATAATTGGGATATGATAGAAATTAAAAATATACCAGGAAAAGCATTAAAAAAATATTTATATGCTTTTAAAAATGAATATAAGAATTCTGGTAAATTACGTCATCCAACTGATGTAAAACGTATGGAATTAAGAGATAAATTATTAAATGAAATGAATAAATCACCAGAGGAAGCTAAATTAAATGTAACTACATTACAACCATATGAAATAGTAGAAACAGTAATTAATAAACAATCATTATTAAGTGCTAGTGAAGAACAAAGTATTATTGCGTTATGGAATAAATATAGTTATGAGTTTAAAAAAAATATAGAATCAGATACAATATTAAAAGAAAATTTAAATATGTTAATTTTAGCAGATGTATCTGGTTCAATGAGTGGTAGACCAATGGAAGCATGTATTGCTTTATCATTATTATTAACGGATATGTTAAATAGTACTTGGAAAAATAAAATATTAACATTTGAATCAAATCCACGTTGGCATAATATACCAGATAATTATAATATTATAGAAAAAATAAAACATTTAAAAAGTGCTAGTTGGGGTGGAACAACAAATATAGGAAAAGCATTAGAATTAATTTTAAATGTAGCAAAACAAAATAATATTGCTAAAAATGATATGCCAAAAAAAATGATTATATTTTCTGATATGCAATTTGATAGAGCAATGGATTATAATGATTCATTTAAAACTGGATATGAATTATTAGAAAGTAACTTTAAAAACGCTGGTTATGAACTACCACATATTATATTTTGGAATTTAAGAGGAGATACATATGGTTATAATAATAAAACAAATCAAAAAGGAACTACAATGTTATCTGGATTTAGTCCTGTATCATTTAAATCATTTTTAAATGGTAATTTTGATATTAATAATAGTCCTTGGGATACATTAAAAGAATTATTAGAAAGTAATAGATATAATAATTTAGATGCTATTATAGATAGTTATATGTAATTTATATATTACAAAATGAAAAATCTATTTCTTCATATGATTCAATAAATTTAACTGGTCTTGCTGGTGTATAAAATGCTGTAATTAGTGGCCATATATAACTAATTAATACTTTTGTAATTACTAATGTTCCATTTAAATGGGTTTTTAATACTTCTTTTCGTGTATCTAAAGCTTTTACAAATAATTTACCATAATGTAAACAATTACTTATAGAAGTAGGCGTTGTAGATGCTTTGTACTCTATGAATGATATTATTAAATTATATTTTTTATTTTTTTCTTTACATAAATCTATAAAATTCAATAATTTAATAGAAATTAATTTAAAACTTTCATCAGTAAATAAATCATAACATATAAGATATAATGTATTATTTTCTATATACATCTTAGATATAGGATCAGTATGCAATATTATTTTCTCACCCATTATATGTAATAGTAGATAATTATTTTTATATAGTTAATTTAATTAGAAACTAATTTACTAATATTATCATTAATTAATTGTTTATCTAATTCTGTATTTAGTTCTTTATTTAATGTTTCATTTAATTCTTTATTTAATTCTTTATTTAATGTTTCATCTAATTCTTTATTTGATTCTATATTTAGTAGTTCTTCTGATTCTATATTTGATTCCTTATTTAATTTTTCATCTGATTCTATATTTACTGTATTATTCAATTTAGTATTTGATTTACACTTTAAAGATATGATATGTTTATTTATTATATTATTAATATAATTATTGTCTAGTGTATGTTTAATAACTATAATTTTATATGGTATTATTGTATAATATAATTTTCCGATTATTGTAAGTAAGATACTTTTTTTTTTAGATAATATATAAGCATATTTTATTGTATCTTTAATTAATATTTCATTATTTTTAAAAAAAACAGAAAATTTTATTATATAACTATATATATTTTTTATTTTTAGCATATTTATTTGAGTTGTGTTAATTAAAAAATAAAATTTTTTATTATTTTTTTTATATGTTTCTATCATATTTTTAAGTTTATCTATTAATAATATATAATCTGTTTTTTCAAAATTTATATTTTGAAATGTTATATTAAATATATCATTATTTATACTTACAACTACACTGCTATTATTCATAATATATTTTACAACTATAAAAAAAAAAAATATTTTAAACTAGATTTTATTAATTAAACTACTAAATTAGATTTATTAAATAACTAAAATTTTTTTACTTCATATGAATAAGAATAAATAAATTTACAAATAAATTTGTTGCTGTTAATAAATATATATATTTATTTAAAGCAATATTATTTTCTAGTTTATTCATAACTTTATTTTCAAATACATCAGAATTATCTACACTATTAGTAGAGCACGTTGTACTACTATATGTATCAGTACTATGTGTTTCATCACTATAATTACTATCTGTTTCTACTTCTTCATCTACATCTTCTTCATTTTCTTCCTCCTCTTCGTCAGCCATAACTTCTTCTTCATTTTCTTCCTCCTCTTCGTCTGCAATAACTTCTTCTTCTTTCACAACTTCCATATTTGTATTAGTTGTATTTACTTGTGGTGCTACTATGCTATTATTTAATTGACTTGTATAATATTTCCAATATGTATCATAATTTTCATATGGATCAGTAGTTGTTGTATTATTTAAATCAGTTGTTATTGTTTTATTAATAGATTCACTAAAATATGTATGACTATTATCCTTAATAACAAAAGTTCTATTAGAATAACTTCCAGTAGAATAATGTTCTAAACCATATTGAGCACATACTCTATGTAATAATGCTCTATTTTTTGAAGATAAATCATTTATTTGTAATGTTCCATTTTTTAAATTAGATTTAATTAGTAGAAAAATATTATAATCACTATTTGAATTATTTAGAGTATCATTATTTATTGTTGTCATAGTTATATTATAAATATATAATAAATCAATTTTAAATAATTTATTTTATATATAACTATAAAAATAAAGAATTAATAACATTATCTAAAATATAATTATGAGATTTTAATATATCAAATAAATATTCCTTACTATAATCCGGAAATATTTCTAATAATATATTTATAGAATTCATATGATCTTCAATATTTTCAGATTTATTAAATAATTTCTCAAATATATTTTCAAAACAATATCCGGGATTATCCATTAAATTTAAAGCTAATTTATAATCACATAATTTAATATATTTCATAAATTCTGGTAATAGTGATAAATCATTTTTTACATTATTAATATATATTATAACATCTTGTTTTTCTTCTGTTAATTTCATAAAATTATTTATAGTTATATCTATATTTTCTTGTGTTATTTCTGAATATTTATAATTATTTAATAAATTATTTTCATCTTCATTTATTGTATTAGAATCTATATCATTAGTTAATGATATCATACTAGAAGTTAAATTTTCTTCTTCTGAACTATCAGAAGAATTCATAATATTTAAATATATATATATATATATATTTAAATGAATATAAAAGAAAGAATTAAATTATATGAAAAAAATATAAATAAAGATGTTATAATTATATCAAAAAAAAATAATACTAAAAAACTTAAAAATAATAATGTAACTAAAACTAATAATATAAATTTAAATAATAATATAATTACAAGTAAAATAAAAAATCAAAATAAAGTAGAACAAAGTATAGATGATGAAGAAATGATGCATAGTATTATTAATATGTAAATCATTTGTTTGGTAAAATAATTAATATAAATTGTAATATAAAAGCAATTAAAATATTTTGTTGTAACTTTAAATTCATAAAAGAAACTAAATACGCAAAAATTAATAATATTAAATTTATTAATCTTATAGATGAATATTGTTTAGTATAAATAAAATAACATTGTATTAAACCAATTACTAACATTACTTGACCTAACATTACACCTAATTTACATACATAACCCGGTTTATGATTTATTAAATAACCTATAAAAGCATTATTAGAAAAATTACCATCATCTATGTTTGATTCAACTGGTTTTGCTAAATTTGTATAATAAAAAATAATATATGTAGATATAATTACTAAAAGTATTTTTATAAATCTACTTTTCATATACATATTACTTATATTTTATTACTCTATATTTAATAAATTATATATATAATTTATATTACAACGATCTTCATTTTTTAATATTAATCCATTTTTAAAAATATTACTATATGCTATTAGTGTTTCTTCATCTAATTTATATTTACATTTTTTTAATGAATCATACCATAAATTTTCATAATAATTATTAATATAATTTATAAAACCATTTTGTAAAATATTTGCGCTTTCCCATGGAAAACAACTAAATAAGAATATATATAAAATTATACATAAAGACCATATATCACATTTATTAAAATCATTTATTTGTCTATTGTTTATTATTTCATATGCCGCATAATATGTAGTTCCACCACTAAATTTAGTTTTATAATAATTAAACGTAGCATAATCTAAATCAATCAATATTACTTTAATATTATCATCTTCGTCATAATATAATAAGAAGTTTTCTAATTTTAAATCTAAATGAACTATACCTACACTATGTAAATCATATACTATTTTTATTATTTGACTATATATATTTTTTATTATATTTATTGATAAATGATTATTTGTAATATAATCAAATAAATCACCATTATTATAGTATTTGAAAATTTGCACCAAATTATCAGTTGTGCTATATATTGCTTCAGGTATTAATACATTTTTAATATTGTAATTTTTAATAGTATAAATAATATTTAAATAATTTTTTAAATTTTTTGAATTAGTAATTTTAAATACTTTTTTATCATATAAAAATACAGTACAATCTGTTTTATTATCTAATCCAATTCCATCATTATATATATTATATACACTATAATTTAATATATCTGTATAATAGTTTTTTAATGAAAATACTAATTGATATACATTTGTATTTTTAGATTTTGATGATGTTTTTTTTGATTTTTTAGATGTGCTTTTTCTTTTTATTAAACAACAAAATGTTTTAATATTAAATAAATCACAGAATAGATTAAAATATTTAGCAATACACATACTATTAATTAGTATAATTAAAAAATCAATTTTAATTATATAATGTTGTGTAATAAGTATTTAATTGTTTCATAAAATTCGGATTAGGATTTGCTATTGTTCTATGTTGTTTAACAATTTGTAATGCTTCTTTTGGTGTATATTTATATTTTTTAATTAAATATGCTAATAATATAGTTACACTTCTAGAAACACCACATATACAATGAATTAATATATAATTATCAGTATTAGAATTCAATATATTTTCAATAAAATAATTAGTAATGTCAAAATAATGTATTATATTTTGTTCATTATTATCTATTAAACTTAATGCTAAATGATTAATTTTTTCATCATATATATTATCAAATCCAGTTACAGCACTAATTACATTATTTATTTTTAATTCATTTAATTTATCTAAATTATGTGCGTCACTTACATCACCAATATATATATTATCTATAATATATGAAGCATTAAAACTATTTGTTGTTATATAATAATGATATACATGCCTTAATCTACCATAATAATAAAATAATATTTCATTATAATTCATAGTTATATATATATATAATTTTTTTATTTAAATAGTATATCTATAATGTTAAGTATTTAATAGTAATCCTTCAAAATGACTAGTATTATTTTTATATTTTGTATATAATATATTTATTGTATTATAATTTCTATTATAATTTATTATACTATTTAATGTAGACAATAATAACATAAATCTATAATCTTTTCGTGGTTTATTATTTATAATTGTTCCTTTTATAAGTTTATTTTGTTTTTTATTATAACATTTACCAGTATAAACATTTATATTAATATTGTAAATATTACTTAAAGCAATTAATTCAGGAGTGCCACCCCAACGTATATTATTATTATTATTTTTATCAGCACAATATATTTTATAATTTGTAATATATTTATCAAAACTATTAAAATTATGAGTATACAACACTAAATCTTCTAATGTTAAATCATATTCTAATAAATAATAATCTTTATTTTTAATTACCCAGTTAACTGCTTGCGCTTGTAGTGTTTTTGTATTTATATTTTTATGAATTAATTTATATATTTTTAATAATTTTAGTATAGAATCATAACAACAAGAACCATTATTATTTGTTTCTATTATTTTAAAATAATTATAATTTAATGTAGTATTGACAAATTTATCATAGTTCATAATTATTATAAAAATATATTTTTTATATAAATTTTATTATATATATCGTTGTGATGGCCCCTCACTCGAAAATACATTTAATAATACTAATGGACTGTAACAATTATCATAATATACACATAATACAAGTTTAAATAATGCTTTTACTATTTTATATATTATCATACTACAACATACTATTATTATAGTTCCACTAGCAAATATAAGTAATTTAATTACAGTTGGTACTTCTGGTATAGGTATATTTTTATATAGTAAAAAAGCATTAAATAAATTATATCCATTGTTTCTTAATAATGAATTTTTACTATATGTAAAATTATAATAATTATCTTTTAATTTACCACATGTATTAAATATTTTACATACTTTTTTCTTACGATCATATGATAAATGTGCGCAATCATATATTTCATTACATTTATTTTGACAATCTACTACATTTTCTACATTACATATATTTGTTAGTTTTACACCACTACACATTTTATATTTACCAATTAATGAATATTCTTTATTATTTTCATGTATATTTTTAATTAATTCTATATATGTTCCTTTTGTTAATTGTGCAGGATTTAATTTATCAAATTTTTCTAATATATTTGTTAATACTGGTTTATATTCTGGATCAATAGTTTTTTCTAATTTATCAATCTCTTCACGAGTTTTTTCATCACCTATTTTAGCATCAATACTTTCTTTTACTTTATTTAATTTATCTTGTTGATTTCCTGCTTTAGTTATTGACTGTTTTTTTACTAATTGTTTTAATATTTCTCCTAGATTTGGTAATTTATTTAATAGAAAATTTGATTTTTTATTTACCGAACATTTTTCTAAATCTTTATTATATACATTATCTTTAAATTTTAAATATCTACAATCTTTATTATAATTTACTTTATAACTATTATGTAAATCTCTATTAACATTACAAGTTATATTATATTTATTATTTGTTTTATTTAAAACTGGTGTTTTTGTATAACCATAAACATTATATAATTCATCATTTAATCTAATTCTACACGGTTGTAATTCATTATAATTTAGAAAAAATACATACGATGATTTTTTTATAAATTTAGTTATTGTAGTATTTTCATAAAGTATATAATGTGAATTACATAATATATCTTTACAATTACTTTTTAAAATTTTATAAGTATTATTATTAGTTTCAATATAAATATTAAAAAATAATGGATTATGTAATTTATTTGAAGAAAATATTAATTTTATATTTTTTTTGTAAGTTTTGTCATTATATTTATATACTAATTTATATTTATTAGTATTAATATAATGTAATTCAAATTTATTTATAAAACTATCATTTATTACTATTTTATTTTTATCTAATAATAAAAATTTATTTTCTAAAATGCTATATGTTAACATCAACATTTTATTTTTTACATTTGTTATAGTATATAAATAATTTTTATCATTCATATATATTATTTTAATTATTTTAAAATTGATTTTTATTTTTAATATAATAAATACAATATGACTACTCAAGAAACATATTATTGCGAGCATTTTCTGACACCACAAGAAGAAATTGACTGTGAAGATATGCCTGAACCAGTTTATAATTATAATGATGTTAATCATAAACCACCATTTAAGTATGTAGATTATACTGAAATAGACGCAGATGAAAATACTGAAATTAATAGTATTGCTTTTGGAAAAAAAGGTAAATATTTATGTCAAATTACAGAAAATAATAATATTGCTTATTTATATCATATTAGAGAAACTAATAAAATTGGAATATGGGGCGAATCAAGAAAATTTGATAAAGTAATTAGTCAACTAAATAATAGATTTGCTATTGCTAAACAAATTGTAGAAACTAATAATTTAAATAAATAAAAAAAAAATATAACTAATTAAATTATAATATATTATATTAATTTACTTAATGATTCTATTTCATCTTTTTTTAAGTCATTAAAAATATCAGTATATTTATGTTTATTATTAAATAGTTGTTGAATAAATAATTTAAAATTATCTTCTGTTAATTCATCATAAAAATCATATTTTTTAAAATATTGTATATACTTTTTATAAATATTTTTTTGATTTGTTAAATAACAATATTTTGGATAATCTATTTGTGTATTAATATTTTTATTTTTTTTTAATTTATTATAACTATAAGATATTTGTTTTGGACCAGTATAATATAAATAATGTAAAAAGTCCCAATTATGATTTTTATTTATTTCTTGTTCATAAACTAAACAATCTAATATATTTTTATGCCATTCAAATATATTATTTTCTATATTTGATTTACAATTTTCCATAGCAATATTATATATATTTTGATGAAATGTATATGTTAATAATATTGTTTGG
>CEQL01035343.1_pt1 | contig 11313 bp, 9 predicted proteins | sample 356281 | NCBI WGS metagenome assembly CEQL01 (sample SAMEA2621203, study PRJEB7988) | marine metagenome | biome: marine biome (ENVO:00000447); feature: surface water layer (ENVO:00002042); material: "saline water (ENVO:00002010), including plankton (ENVO:xxxxxxxx)" | depth 5 m
AAAATTAAAGTTGATTTACCACTACCAGAAACACCTGTTACACAAGTAAAAGTTCCAACCGGAATTTTTAAATTTACTTTTTTTAAATTATTGCCACTTGCACCACTTATTTCAATAAACCTCCCATTTTTTGCCAATCTTCTTTTTTTTGGAACAGGTATAAATTTTTTTCCAGACAGATAATCACCAGTAATACTTTTTGGATTAGCAATTATTTCTTTAACAGTTCCATTACCTACTATTTGTCCTCCATTTAATCCTGCTTCTGGACCAATATCTATAATATGATCCGAGTTTTCCATAGTTTCAATGTCATGTTCAACTACAATCACGGTATTGCCAAGATCTCTCAATTTTTTTAGAGCTTTAATTAATTTTTTATTATCTCTTTGATGCAAACCTATTGATGGTTCGTCTAATACATATAAAACACCAGTAAGTCCTGATCCAATCTGAGAAGCTAACCTGATTCTTTGAGCTTCACCTCCAGATAAAGTTCCTGACTCCCTTGATAAAGTTAAATAATTTAGACCAACATTTAAAAGAAAATTTAGTCTTTCATTAATTTCTTTTAAGATATGTTGGGCAATCTTATTTTCACGTTCAGTAAATACATTTTGTAAATTTTCAAACCATTTTTGAGCATTATCAATTGATTTCTCTGTTACCTCACTAATATTTAAAGAATTTATTTTTACACAAAGAGCCTCGTCTTTAAGTCTCATTCCTTTGCATTTTTCACAATCTGTTTCACTTTGATATTGAGAAATTTCCTCTCTTTTCCATTCACTATCTGTTTCTAGGTAACGTCTTTCGAGATTATTTACAACACCTTCAAAAGTTTTCTTAGTAGTATAAGCTTCATATCCGTCATCGTAAGAGAATTTGATTTCTTCTTCATCCGAACCATATAAAATTATATCTTGAATTTTTTTCGAAATTTTTCTCCAAGGATCAGACATTGAAATTTTATAATGTTTAGCAATAGAAGCTAAAGTTTGTGCATAATATAAGGAAGTAGATTTAGCCCAAGGTTCAATCACACCATCTTGAAGACTTTTCTTGGGATCCGAAACAACCAAATTTGGGTCTACATTTAGATTGTGTCCGATTCCCTCACATTCTTCACATGCACCATATGGAGAATTAAAAGAAAAAAGCCTAGGTTCAATTTCTTCAATTGTAAAGCCACTCTCTGGACAAGAAAATTTAGATGAAAAAGTTATAGTTTCGCGTTTTCTAAATTTTTTAGGCAAAGTTTCATTTTCATACTCTACAACTAGTAAGCCATTAGATAGATTCACTGCTGTTTCAACGCTATCCGCTAACCTATTTCCTAAATTGGAGTTCAGAATAACTCTATCAACAATAATTGAAATTTCATGTTTAAGTTTTTTATTTAAATTTGGAAATTCATCTATATTAAGATATTTTCCATCGACCTTTATTTTTGTGAAACCTCTTTTTTTGTAATTTAAAATTTCTTTTTTATACTCTCCCTTTCTTCCTCTAACTATTGGAGCAAGTAGATATATTGTACTATCTTTTGGAAGTTTTTTTATTTTGTCTACCATCTCACTTATTGGCTGAGAGACAATTGGCTTACCCGTAAATGGAGAATATGGAACTCCAACTCTAGCAAAAAGAACTCTCATATAATCGTAAATTTCTGTAACAGTTGCTACTGTTGATCTTGGGTTTTTTGAGGTATTTTTTTGCTCAATTGAAATAGCCGGACTTAAACCCTCTATTAAATCCACTTTAGGTTTTTTCATCTTATCTAAAAATTGTCTTGCGTAGGATGAGAGACTTTCAACATATCTTCTTTGACCTTCAGCGTATATTGTATCAAAAGCCAATGATGATTTACCCGATCCAGACAGACCAGTTATAACAACTAATTTCTCTTTAGGGATTTCGAGAGAAACATTTTTTAGGTTGTGTTCTTTAGCGCCTTTTACAACGATTTTTTTCAACATTTTTTTTCCTCAAAATAACATACAGCTTATAATTATTAGTTTATTATGATATAAATAATTATATTTTATAAATAAAAAATCAAAATTTATTCAAAATTATTATGGCAGGAAGTTTAAATAAAGTACAATTAATAGGTCGTTTAGGCGCAGATCCCGAAATAAAGCAAATGGTTAATGGAAAAAGTGTTGCTAGGCTTAGTATAGCAACAAGTCAAAGCTGGAAAGATAAATCAAGCGGGGAGAAAAAAGAAAAAACTGAGTGGCATAGAGTTGTAATATTCAATGAGGGTTTAGTTAATGTTGTTCAACAGTATGTTAAAAAAGGTGCTAACGTATATGTTGAAGGTCAATTAAGTACCAGAAAATGGAAAGACGAGGCTACCGGCCAAGATAAATATTCCACAGAAGTCGTGCTTCAAGGATATAATTCTAGTTTAACGATGCTTGATAGCAGAGTAAATAACGGTAATTCAAATCTTGTATCTGAGAATAAAAGTTCATTACCTAATGAGAATATAAATCAAGATAGTTCTGATTTAGATGATGAAATTCCTTTCTAAATTTGATGGAAAAAAACCCAGTAGAGAATAAATCTTTTAAACCTATTTTTGTGCAGGATGAAATGAGTTCATCTTACCTTTCTTACGCTATGAGTGTAATTGTAAGTAGGGCGCTACCAGATGTTAGAGATGGATTAAAACCTGTACATAGAAGAATAATATATGCAATGTATAAAGGAGGTTATGACTGGTCGAAACCTTTTAGAAAGTCTGCACGTATTGTAGGAGACGTAATTGGTAAGTACCATCCCCATGGAGATCAATCTGTTTATGATGCATTGGTAAGATTAGTTCAGGATTTTTCAATGAGTGTTCCTTTAATTACTGGACAAGGTAACTTTGGATCTATCGATGGAGATCCCCCAGCAGCAATGAGATATACTGAGACTAAATTAGGAAAGATTGCTCAATTTTTAACAGAGGACTTGGAAAAAAATACCGTTAATTACAGAAGTAATTATGATGAAACTGAGAAAGAGCCAGAAGTTTTACCCTCACAGTATCCTAACATATTGGTTAATGGAGCTGGTGGTATAGCTGTCGGCATGGCAACTAGTATACCTCCACATAATTTAGGTGAAATTATTAACGGTACAATAGCTTATATAAACAATAAAGACATTACTATATCCCAATTAATGAAACACGTTCCGGGACCTGATTTTCCAACAGGCGGCGTCATTATTGGAAAAGATATAATTAAACAAGGTTACAATAAGGGAAGAGGATCCTTTAAAATAAGAGGTGAAATAGATTTAGAAGAAAAAAAAGGTGGAAGAGAAACTTTAATAATTAAATCTATTCCATATCAAGTAAATAAATCAATTTTGATTGAAAAAATTGCTCAGCTTGTAAGAGATAAAAAAATTGAAGGCATAAGAGATATAAGAGACGAGTCAAATCGTGAAGGGATACGAGTAGTTATAGAATTAAGAAAATCTATAGAGCCCGAAACAATTAGAAGACAATTATATAAATTAACAAATATTGAAAGTTCATTTGGCTTCAATACTTTAGCAATAGTAAATAATAAGCCAAAAATTTTAAACCTGAGAGAATTTATTTCTGAATTTTTAAAATTTAGAGAAGACACCGTAACTAAAAGAGTTAAATTTGATTTAAAAAAAGCTGAAGAAAGAGCTCATATATTAATCGGATTGGCAACTGCTGTAGAAAATATTGATGAAATTATAAAAATAATAAAAAATTCAAAAGATACTGAAATTGCAAAAAAAAATTTATTATCAAAGAAATGGAAAATTAAAAAAAGTATAAAACTAATTTCCTTAATAGAAAAAAAGAAAAATATTACAAGTTACTTACTTTCAAATGAACAAGTAAATTCTATTTTAGAATTAAGGTTACAAAAACTTACTGCTTATGGAATTGGTGAAATTGAAAATGAAATTAATAAATTAGCAAAATTAATTATTGAGTATAATAAAATTATAAATTCTAAAAAAGAACTTTATAAATTAATTGTAAAAGAATTAGAAAATATAAAAGATAAATTTGCTAAACCAAGAAAAACTAAAATTATTGATGCAGTTCTTAATTACAACATAGAAGAAACTATTCAAAAAGAATCTGTTGTAATTAGCATTACAAATCAAGGCTATATTAAGCGTAGCCCATTAAGTTCACTAAAAGCTCAAAAAAGAGGTGGTAAAGGCAAAACTGGAATTTCTACAAGGGAAGAAGATTTTGTTGTGCAAATATTTACTGCAAATACACATACTCCAGTTTTATTTTTTTCTACACAAGGACTGGTATATAAAATTAAAGCGCATAAAATACCAGAGGGAACTGCCGCTTCAAAAGGAAAATCTATTTTTAATATTCTTCCACTCAAAAGTCACCATTCTATCAGCTCAATAATGCCTTTACCGGAAGACGAAGCTGAATGGAAAAATTTAATGGTTGTTTTTGCTACTTCAAAGGGAAATATAAGAAAAAACACTCTTGAAGATTTTATCAATATAAATAATAGCGGTAAAATAGCGATGAAATTAGATCAAGATGATAGAATTATTGGAGTGAAAATTTGTAAGGATGATCAGGACATTTTATTAAGCACTCAATTTGGAAAGTGTATAAGATTTAAATCAAAGAAATTAAGGTTATTTAAAGGTAGATCTTCGAAGGGAATTAAAGGAATTCAATTAAAGGAAAAAGATAAAGTAATAGCACTTTCAATTTTAGATAATACTAAAATTGATGCTAAAATTATAAATAATGACAAAAAAATTAAAAATGGAGTCGATAAATTTATTCTTTCAGTAACAGAAAATGGTTATGGTAAAAGATCATCCTATTTAGACTATAGAGTAACAAACAGAGGTGGAAAAGGAATTATAGGAATTATTAATTCTCCAAGAAACGGCAATATTGCATCATCATTAGTTGTTGGAGAAGTAGATGAAATAATTTTATCAACAGATAAAGGAAGTATTATGAGATGCGCTGTTAAAGAAATTAGAATAGCTGGAAGAAATACTCAAGGAGTAAGAATTAAAAAGCTAAATGGGAGTGAAAAAGTTGTTTCCGTAATAAAGATTGAAGATAATATTAAATAAATGAAAACTGCAATTTATCCTGGTACATTTGACCCTATAACATTTGGGCATATAGATGTTATAAAAAAATCTTTAAATATATTTGACAGATTAATAATTGCTACAACTGATAATATTAATAAAAATTACCATTTTTCCATAGAGGAACGATTAAATATTATAAATAATTCTTTATTCAAAGATCTTAAATTGAATAAGAAAAAGTTGAAAATAATTAGTTTTGATAATTTAACAATAGATCTGTGCAAAAAATATAATGCCAATACTATAATAAGAGGGTTAAGAGCTGTCTCTGATTTTGAATATGAATTTCAATTAGCAGGCATGAATAAAAAATTAAATTCAAAAATAGAAACAATGTTTTTAATGTCAGACGTTGAAAATCAAATAATTTCTTCTAAATTTGTAAAAGAAATCGCAAATCTAGGTGGAAATATTAATAGGTTTGTCACAAGATCAACGGTTAAAATGCTTAAAAGTAAATTTTAATGAAGAATATTTTCTATTTATTTATACTAATTTTTAGTTTACTAACTAATGTATCTGCTCAAGGTAATATTATGATTTTAAAATTAACGTATGGCGATGTAGAAATAGAACTTTATCCTGATAAAGCACCAAATCATGTTAAGCGTTTCAAAGAACTAGCAGACTCTGGAAAATACGACGGCGTAGTGTTTCATAGAGTTATAGATGGTTTTATGGCTCAGACAGGTGATGTAAAATTTGGAAATTCAAATAATCCAAACTTTAATTTATCTCTAGCTGGAACAGGAGGTTCGGAATTGCCAAATTTAAAAGCGGAATTTACTGATTTGGCTCATACTAGAGGCATTTTATCTGCAGCTAGATCTGCAGATCCTGATAGTGCTAACAGTCAGTTTTTTATTTGTTTTGAATCTGCACCTCACTTAGACAGACAGTATTCTGCGTTTGGAAAAGTTGTTAAAGGCATGGAGTTTGTTGATATGATTAAAAAAGGTAATCCTAATAGTGGTTTAGTTGAAAATCCAGACAAAATAATTTCTCTAAAATCAAAATAACCTTAAATGTCCGATAAAGAATTTTCTTTTGAGTTAATCACTCAAGATAATGAAGCTCGATTGGGAAAAATAACTACTCCTCGAGGAATAATTGACACTCCAGTATTTATGCCTGTAGGTACTCAGGGTACTGTTAAAGGAATATTTACTGATGATATTCTTAAAACAAATTCTCAAATTATTTTAGGTAACACTTATCATTTGTTACTTAGACCAGGAATTGAAGTTCTTAATAATTTTGGAGGAATTCATAATTATATGAATTGGCACAAACCAATTCTTACAGACTCTGGAGGTTATCAAATCATGTCACTTTCAAAGTTTAATAAAATTGATTTAAAATTAGGGGCTATTTTTACCTCACATTTAGACGGAAAAAAAATAATTTTAAGTCCTGAAAAAAGTATTCAAGTACAAAAAAGTATAAACTCTGATATTATAATGGTTTTAGATGAGTGCCCTAAATTAACTGAAGATAAAAAAATTTTATCCAAAGCAATAGATGTATCTACACACTGGGCAAAACGCAGCAAAACAGAATTTGGGAATGATATTTCAAAAGGTTTATTTGGTATTGCACAAGGAGGTTTATATAAAGATTTAAGAATTGAGAGCATAGAAAAACTAATTGAAATTGATTTTAATGGCTATGCTATGGGTGGTTTAGCAGTGGGTGAAAAAAAACAAGATATGTTAAAAATATTAAATGAAACCACTAAATTTTTACCCCAAAATAAACCAAGATATTTAATGGGAGTTGGCACACCTTCTGATATACTGGGAGCGGTTAATCAGGGAATAGATATGTTCGATTGTGTTTTACCTACTAGGTCAGGGAGAACTGGTCTTGCATTTACTTGGGAAGGAAAACTGAACTTAAAAAACTCAAAATATCAAAATGATAAATCTCCGTTAGATGAAAATTGTCACATCAAAGAGTTAAATAAATACTCAAAAAGTTATCTAAATCATCTTATTAAATCGAATGAAATGTTGGCTTCAATGCTTATTTCCTTGCATAATATTTATTTTTACCAACAATTTATGCGCGAAATAAGAATAAATATCAAAGAGGGGACTTTTCAAGCATTTTGTAAAAAGTATATTAATTTCTTCGATTAAATATTTGAAATTTATTGTATTAGTATATAAAAGATCATCTCTTAGGGCCCTTAGCTCAGTTGGTAGAGCACCTCCCTTTTAAGGAGGGTGTCGATGGTTCGAGTCCATCAGGGCTCACCAATTATTAAGTTTTAATTGGTGGATACTTAATCATTACCTCAGCAATCCAATTATTTAAGTTTTCAATTCTTTTTTTACTACTAGGATGTGTACTCAAAAAAACGGGCGGTTCTTTCCCCTTATTTTTTTTTGCCATTCTTTCCCAAAGTTTTACTGATTCCCTAATATCAAAGCCTGAAAGTGAAGAAAAAATTAATCCAAGATAATCAGCTTCTGTTTCTTGTTTTCTTCCAAAAGGGTTCATAATTCCGAGTTGAAATATATCTAAACCAGTATTTTGGCCAACTGTGTTTCTAGTCCTATTAATTGCTCCCCCTAAAAATATATCTGCTACGGTGGTACCCAAGTTAATTGTCATCGCATGACTCATCCTTTCAACGGAGTGTCTAGCGACAGCGTGAGCTACTTCATGACCCATTACAATTGAGAGTGCATTTTTATTTTTGGTTATTTTAAGAAGACCAGTATAAACTGCAATCTTTCCACCCGGCATACACCAAGCGTTAACAATTTTATCATTATCTACTAAAATATAATCCCAACCAAAGTTTTTAGTTGGATCCTCTTTGCCCTGGTTTATAAAAAAAGAACTTACAGCAAATTCCATTTTTTTTCCTATTTCTCTAATTTCATTTAATTGAGAGCCTTCAGTAATTAATTTAGTTTTTGATCTGAATTGCTCATATGCGGCAGCTGCTTGTTGGTTAATTCTAGATTCAGGAATAATGCTTAATTGTTTTCTTTCAGTAATAGGTACAGTTGAACAAGATGGCAGCAACAAAGAACAACAACCACAACCAAAATAGCCAAGAAATTTTCTTCTATTTATGTTATACATTTTTGAAGACTCATGATTTTAAATAATAAATTACTAATTGCAATTTTTATTTTAATTATAGTTTTTATTATTTATTCAAGCTATAATTAGTAAATGTCTAAATCGTCTTTTAAAAAGTCAATATTCGCAAAAATTCGAAATAATTTTATTGCAGGTATAGTAGTGTTAATCCCGATTGGAATAACGTTGTATTTAACACTTTTTTTGATCAAGATTTCAGGAAAAGTTATACCAAAAGAAATTAATCCGAATAATTATCTACCTTTTGATATTCCTGGAGTTGAAATTTTAATAGCTTTAATAATTATTACTTTAATAGGATGGTTGTCTCTCTCTTTTATAGGAAAAAAATTCTTTGATTTATTTAATATTGTTCTTAAAAAGATTCCAATTTTAAGAACAATTTATTCTGCCATAGGACAAATGACAGAAAGTTTCACAAAAACAGATAATAAACAAAAAAGCGTTGTTCTTTTAGAATATCCCAGAAAAGGTGTTTGGGCAGTTGGATTTGCAACGAAGGAAAACGAGGGATTAATAAAAGAAAAAATTAAAGAGGATTTAATTAATGTTTTTGTTCCTACAACACCTAACCCTACAAGTGGTTTTTTGTTGCTTGTTCCTAAAAAAGATTTAATTTTTTTAGATATTTCATTTGAGCAAGCTTCTAAATTTATAGTATCTGCTGGGACAGTAAATATTGATTAGATTTTATCAACATTAATTATCTCAGCTTTATCAAAAAGCTTCATCAAAAAATTAAATTTTTCCTCAATAATCTTATCGCTACTGAAAAGAATATATTCTTCTGCTAATTTAAATAATTCTTCATGATTTACAGGATCTGCATATTTAAAATTCTTAATACCGCTTTGCTGATAGCCAATTAAATCACCAAAACCTCTTAATTTTAAATCTTGTTCGGCAATGAAAAAACCGTCATCTGACTCTTTTAAAATTTTTATTCTTTTTACCGCATTTTTACTTAACCCTTCTTTAAATAATAGAATGCAAGTACTTTTCATTTGCCCTCTGCCAACTCTACCTCTCAATTGATGTAATTGAGCCAAACCGAATTTATTTGAATTTTCAATTATTATTAAATTCGCGCTCGGAAAATCTATTCCTACCTCTATAACGGTAGTTGAAACTAAAATAGATATTTTTTTTATTAAAAAATTTGATAAAATTTTATCTTTCTGATTTTTATCTAATGCCCCGTGTATTAGTCCAACTTTATTTGGAAATTTTTTATTAATTAATTCAAATTTTTTTTTTGCGGATGAATAATCTAAAAATTTTGACTCTTCTATTAAAGGACAAACCCAAAAAACTTGACTATTATTATTTATCTGTTTTTTTATAAAAGGCCAAATTTCATCTATTTTTTTTTCGGGTTTGCTTAACGTTTCAATTTTTTTTCTCTCAGCTGGTTTTTCTGTAATTTTTGAAATGTCCATGTCACCATACAAAGATAACATCATAGTTCTTGGTATTGGGGTTGCTGACATCAACAGGACATCGCAATTATCACCACCTTTTTTTGCTAAGTCACTTCTTTGTTTTACACCAAATTTATGTTGTTCATCAATTACTACTAGACCAAGTTTATTAAACTCAACCTTTTTTTGAAATAAAGCATGTGTTCCAATAATTAAATCAACTTTTCCATCTTGTAGGTCTTTTAAAACTTTTTTTCTTTTTTTAAATTCAGTTTTCCCAGTCAAAAATTCTATTTTTAAAATATTATTTTTAAAAATTTTTTTGGATAATTCAAAATGTTGTTTAGCCAAAATCTCTGTAGGGCTCATTAAAGCACATTGATAACCGCTTTGAACAACATTGTTAATTGATAAAAGGGATACTATAGTTTTTCCAGAACCTACGTCTCCCTGGATTATTCTAAACATTCTTCTGTTACTAGATAAATCATTATTAATTTCATTTAAAACCTCCTTTTGACTATTTGTTAATTTAAAAGGTAAATTATTTATGATTTGTTCTGATTCTTTACTAGTAAAATTTTTCGCAATTTTATTAATTTTAATTCTTTTTCTATTTTCCGATAAAGATAAAAAATTTGCGCACAATTCATCAAATACTAATCTACGATAACTTTTTGATTGATTATTATTTGCTTCTTTAGAACTATGTAATTTTCTTATAGCTTCATTCCAGTTGAGCATGTTATTTTTTTTTAAAAAACTTTCATCAACCCAATCATCTATAAGCGGAAGGTTTTTAATAACTTGTTCACTTATTAATCTATATTTTTTTTCATTTATACCTTTTGTTAAACTATATTTTGGTATATTTTTAATGACATAGTCTTGATCTTCCAGTTTTGCAACATAATCAGGATTAGTAATTTGATATTTTTTATTAAAATAATTAATTTTACCACTTATAACGACCCAATCATTTATCGGAAATATTTTTTTTAAATAACCCTCACGGCTATTAAAATAAACAATGTCAATTCTACCAGTTTCATCTTCGCAAATGATTTTATTGGGCAAGTTTCTTATTCTTGGAAAATTAAGTTTTTTAACAATTACTTTGATTGTTTGAATTTTGCCTACCTCAAGCTCATTTAATTTAGAAACTTTCGATCTATCAGTTTCGGAATAAGGTAGATTTAAAATGATATCTTTTATTTTTTCTATTCGTTTTTTTTTTAGGTATTTAGATAATTGAGGACCAACACCTTTTAAATTATTAACATTGCTAAATATGTAATCTTTTTTCATTAAAATAATAAATTTAGGTATATTATAATTTAATGAACAATAAATTAGAAATATTAAGAAAGAAATTAATCTACAGGGCTGGCCATAGAGGCACTAAAGAGATGGACATTTTACTAGGTACTTTTGTTAATAAATATATAAACAATCTTGACGAAAATCTTTTATATGAACTGGATAAATTTTTAGATTACGAAGATGAGGCAATATTAAATTTCTATCAATATAATATTATTACTAAAAAAATTGATCAAAATAAAATTTCAAAGCTTTTTAAGGAGTTTAAAATATAATGGCGGAGAGGGTGGGATTCGAACCCACGAACGAG
>CEQL01340003.1_pt1 | contig 11309 bp, 9 predicted proteins | sample 356281 | NCBI WGS metagenome assembly CEQL01 (sample SAMEA2621203, study PRJEB7988) | marine metagenome | biome: marine biome (ENVO:00000447); feature: surface water layer (ENVO:00002042); material: "saline water (ENVO:00002010), including plankton (ENVO:xxxxxxxx)" | depth 5 m
AATAAAAAAATTAGTTAATTTGTTGTTGTAAAGTGCGCTTCTTACAAAGTAACTTGTGTGTGCAGCCGAACCGCCTAATATAGTATCTCCATCACCAGTTAATAATATAGGATTATTATTTTTGATTGCCTCGCTAGCTAGGTGCATAATGGGTGCACCCTCTTCTTTTGCAGTAGACTCATAATGATAAACCATATTTGGGATGTCACTAACAAATTTCTTATCGTCTGTTTTAAGCTTAACTAAATTGGCATTAAACTTTTTACAATACAAATTAGTAAAATAAGAATAATCATGCAATTCAGACTCAAAGTAATATAAATTTAGAGGATTGTCTGAAATTTGAGACATATAAGCTCCAACCATGGAAGAATCTAAACCAGCACTAAATAGATTACCGATGTGTAATTCAGAGTTTAAATGTCCTTTTATTATTTCATAAAACAGTTCGTGATAAAAATTGGCAATATCACTATCTTTTCGCTTACTATTATAAATGTATTCACTTTCCGAAATATAAGATGAAATTTCAAAGTATTTTTCTATCTTAATTTTTTTTATGTTAAAATCGTAGGTTAAAGTACATGCTTGCTCTAAATCATTTACATTTTTAAAATGTGTTTTGCCATATGGCGGTCTCCCAGCCAAGAATATTGAATTTAAAGCACAAGAATAATCTACTTTTAAGTTTCCTAAAAAATTTTTGATTGCTTTAATTTCTGAGGCACATATGAATTGTTTACTATCTTCATAGTAAAAAAGAGGCTTAGAACCTAATTTATCTTTGATAAAAACAACTCTACTTTTTTGTATATCAAAAATACAAATTGTAAACATTCCATTAAGATCTTTGATAATATCATTTTGACTTTTTAAGTAAATATTTGCAATAGCCTCATTTATATTTTGTGTACTAATATTACTTTTATTAATTATTTCACTTTCATTATATATCTCTCCATCGATAACTATTACTAATTGATTATTTTTATGTACATAGGGTTGTATCTGATAAGATGAAGTTTTTAATCTCTTAAAACCAAGGGCCTTATCTTTTTCAAAAAATACTTCTTTTTTTTGATTTCCTCTATGAGAAATAGAATCTAGTGAGGAATTAATAATTTCAGATTTATATTTAATATCATTAGAAGATTTATCAAAAATAAAAAAAATAGCACTCATAATCTTTGTTACATTTCTATTAATTAGATAACAAGTTATTTATCTTTTTTAACAAATTTTTTCTTGGATCACCATTATTATAAATAATATTTTTTAGAGAATATATATATTTATCATGATCATATTCTTTTATTGTTTGCCATTGTTTAATACATTTTCTTAATTCTGATTTATTTAAAATTGTAATATCTGAAATCTCTTTTGGTAAAACATTTTTATTGTAACCAGTTGGATCATAATAAATGCTTTGCTTATTAAAATAGATCATTGCTTGGGCTGCGGATGTAAATGGCATACAAATTGCGAAATCTGAAATTGCAATTGGAATGTACGGGTCGACATTATGTTGTAAAATAATTACTCTATCATTTAAAACAAATTTATTATTTGTAGATATAAATTTCCTTAGACTTTCAACTATGATTCTATTTCCTTTATTATTTATTTCAGCAGGTCTTTTTGGTTTATAAATAAAACCTAAATCATCATATTCTTCAAGTAGAGAATAAATATCATCAAAGAATAAATTTTGCATTTCTTCCGGATGGTCATTACATGGCCATCTATGATTAACTAAATCGTTATCAAAAAAAATAGGCACATCAAATATTGATATCCAAATCTTACATTTTCTATTTCCGGTAAATTCAAATTTATTTCGTGCATCTAAAATACTTTTAGTTGTCCATTCAGAGTTGCCATTCATAATTGGTCCAATAATCTCAAATTTTGTATTAAGTTTTTCTTTGAAAAGAATATTAAGATTCCTTTTTTCAAGCAGGTCTCTGTCAAGCTTACTCCAAATAAACTTATATTCCGATAAATTAACAGCCTCTTCAATCTGCTCGTAGAAATAATTTATGGGAACTTTACCCTCTATGTGTTTGACACCAACCCCAGAATTAGAACAAAAAACAGTTTTTTTACCACACGCTCTTAATATACTTACAATAGGGTTTTCCGATAAACCTGCTCCTTGCCATGTAACTAAAATTTCCGCTTTTACAAACAAAAAAAACTCAATAATAAAAAAATCTAATGTCAAATCAGATAAAATATATTTTAACATTGATCTTCTGAAGCGATCAAAAGGATACATAAACATTAATTTAAAAATCCAACTAATAAATCTCAGTTGATCTAAAAGTGGCAATTGTTTAAAAATATCTTCTTTACTTATGCAATTTACGTGATTGATCTTGGCCCACAATTTTTCGTTTTGTGTTAGTTTTCTAGGAAAATAGAAAAGACTGTCTTTTAAAAATTGTTTTTCATTATTAAAAACTGCAGCAAAGTTAGCTGTATTTTTTTCTATTGAAAAATCATATCCTGAAAAGCGATAGAAAAATATTTTTGCCCTCACGCTATTTTTAGTATTTATAATTTTTACATTTTTTAAAATATATATAAATTGTAATAGCAAAACAGAAAAGTTTTCAAGAAAAGTCCATGATCTCTCACTGATTGCAAATAATAAATTTATTCTCTTAAATCTATAGTCTTTAAAGCTAAAATTTATATTTCTAAAAACTATATAGGATTGACAATCTATTACATAAAAATTGATTGGCTTTTCTCTTTCTTCCCATAACTTTATCAGATTATAAAAGTTATACAGCTCTTCATATTTGTAAGATAGATGATTAATAATTGAAGGCATTAAATCAACTTCTTTTTTTTTATAATTAAATACAATCCTGTTTTTTTTATGAGTTAAATTGTTATATTGAAAATTTTTTTTAAAATCTTCAAAAATATTTGAATTCATACTAAGCCATTCACCCTGTGAAAATTCTCCTGGTTTAAGTATCTCATTAAATCTTTTTAAAAAAAAGTTACTAAGATATTTTTTTTTCCAAAACGTAATTTCGAAAAAAAAACTTAAAAAAATAATAGGTATTATATTAAATGGATTTAATTGATAAAAAATTAGGTAAGTTTTTTTAAATTTCATTAATATTCTCTATATATCGACGATCCCAATTTTCAGATTTAAAAGGATTTTTTGGGTATTCTTCAGAGCCTATTTTATGATAAATAAATTTATGTAAACATTTTTTTAATAAGGATGTGGATGTTAATTTCTGGATAGCAGCTCTATATATTTCAGGTGAAAATTCATCAAATTCTTTATTGAAACCAAACTTATCTAAATATTCGCCAGTAACCCATTCAGATATAAAGTGGTCAACGGGATCTATAATCTTTCTCCACCTTCCAATGGGATTGCTAAGCATTGGATTGTCTAGTTCATTTATAAAAGAAGAAGATTTTTTATTTTCCCATTTTTTCCAACCATTGCCTGAACGAACTTTCCAATTTTTCTCATTCAACATATTTTCTTGATAATCTATTCCAAGAAAATTTGATACTTTAATTGCATAGTCTTTGGGGTTATTTTTTATATCTAAATACTTTACTCCTAAGAATTTACTTGGATATTTTTTTTCAAGTAATCTCCAACTTTGCATTAAACTTAAGCTATTAAAAATTGATACTAGATAGTTATTTCCACTGACTATTGTGTGTTTTTTAAAAGAGACTAGCACATCTCTTGGATCTCTTATAATCATCAACGATTTACTGTTATTAATATTTTCTAAAAAAAATGGTATAAACTTCCACGAAAGACATTCATTCTCTCCTACAATTTTAAATGTTGATTTAGAATTATAAATATTATTTGCAAGAACTGCATAGACTTTTGGATGTGTATAGTCATTACCTATCTGATTTAAACAAGTCTCAATATCAAGATTAATTGAAAACTTAATATAAATTCTATTGGAAACTTCTTTTAAAATATTTGTAACTATTTTTTTATTAAGAAAAGGATTCCTATTATAGCAAAACAACCAATATTTAATAACATCTGTTGAGAGTGCCACATCGCTATGTGCATTTAGTATGCAAGATGCAAGTGCAGAACCAGATCTGAATTCGCTAGACATCAATATGTGGCTTTGATCTGTCATTAACTAAATCTAAAATATTGTAAACATAAAATATTATTATAGTTTGGTAGCAAAAGTAATGTATATTTACCTGATTAGTTTTTTTAATAACATACCATATTAAATATGAGAAAGATAAAAAAAATATTTGTAATCACAGGCTTCCCAGGATCAGGTAAAACATCAATTGCAAAATTAATAAAAAAAAAGATAGAAAAAAGGTTGGGAACAACCATTGTTATAAATGGTGATGACATAAGAAATATTTTTGGCCTAAAGGGTTATTCAATTGAAGAAAGAGATAAATTATCCAGACCATACTTAAAGTTTGCAAAATTCATACATAGACAAAATATAAATGTAATTTTAACATGTGTTTCAATAACTGATGAGGAAAGAAAAATTTGGTTAGCAAAAAATGAAATAATTTTTATACATATTAATTCAAATAAACAAAAAATAATTAATTATAAAAAAAGTGTTTATAAAAAAAATAAAATTAATATTCCTGGCTTTGATCAAAAAATTAAAAAACCAAAGTTAGTTAGTATCTTCATTTCGAACAACTTTAAAATGGATTTGAAATCGATTTCAGAAATTTTGTATAAAAAGATATTACTTTTTATCTAATCTTTTTTTTACAATTGAATAGCTTCTATTCCTAATAATTTCACTAGATATGTTTTTTGTTCTTTTTGTAATTATAAGTTTTTTTTCTTCAATTTGGTTAGAATTATCTTCGCCATGAAGTAGAAAGTCTATCTTGTTTTTATTCAAAAATTGATCTGTGATTAACCAATTACTAGGTATTACTTTATCTACATATTTGATAGACTCTAAAATCTCTTTTCTTTCAGCATATTTCAACTCAGGTTTATAACCTTTATGCTTTATAACTTCTTTATCAGTTGTTAAAGCTACAATGACACTTCCGTATTTTTTAGCTTTTTTGAGCAATTTGATGTGGCCATGATGAGGTAAAGTAAATGATAGATCAACACAGACTTTATTTTTTTTTTTCATTCAACTATCCGTCTTATTAATGAATGGAAGTTTATAATCATTTTTTATATTAAAACTTATATCTAAATACTCTCCAATTTGTTCTAATGTATTTTTTGTATTAGAAACAAGTTCATTTTTTTGAATTATTAAAGTATTATTTTCATTACTCCAACCCTCAATCCATGATTCTAATTCTGATATTATAAAATTTCTGAAATCATTATTCTGCAATAGTATATTATTTTTGTATTTATTTACTACTTCTACAGGGTCTCTGATCAAAATTACTTTTTTAAAATCTTCAAAAAAAATTCTATTATTAAGTGTTGGTGGGAAGTGTTGTTTTAAAATATAGTTTTTTTTATTTTTCAGATGTAAGATTAATTTTTCATATAGATGTCTATCAATATTAGCAATATCGCCATGAAAATTCGAAATATGTGAATATTCCAATGCAGGGTAATAGATTCTAAATGGATGAAAATTATTTCTTGGGTATATAGCCTTATTGTGAACTAACGAAACTAAATACTTAATTTTTTGTAGAAAGCTGATTTTTTCTAATGATCTTTTAATGTTTGTTAAATAATCAGGCTGAATTGTAAAAAGTTGATCACACTGATAATTAGACGATTTATTTATACATAGCTTGAAAGACTCTGATGCTGAGTTAGGTAAAGCTAAAATAATTTTTTTGTAATCCATTTTACTAAAACAAAATTGATTTTATAGATTGATTACCAAACTTATCATTTGAAGCTACTGAAATTTTTTCAATAGAATTTCTTTCAATTGTAATTCTATCTAGTATATATTCCCATTCATCTAGATTGTATGTCTCTGTGAAATTATCATGAAAGTATTCTCCTTTTTTTGTCTTAATTGCAAGATATGGTTGTGAGCCAAAGACCTGTCCTGAGATACACTTGACTATTATTTTATAGTCTTCATTTTCTTTGCTTAATTCCAGTTCAAGTTCAATTTTTGGATCTATACTCTCATTTTTTTGAATGATTTGTTGCATTGCTTTTATTGCATCAGCATGAATAATTGATACATTTGGATACAGTTTACTTACTTCATTTATTCTGCGGTGTACATCTTCAATATCAGTACTCATTTCTCTAAAATCATGATTAGTAAATGAAAGAATTGATGAGCCATTTTTTAATGAATCTTTAAATGCCATTTCAATTTCGAAGTTAGTTAATAATTTATACCTTGTTCCAATGTTCAAGCATTTAGTTGTATATCTATTCATTTTTCCATGTATTTGATAGTCATCATATGATGGGTGATAAGGATACCATTCTTTTGTTGCTTTTCTCCAATCACCAAACCGATGAACATCTGATACATTATCATTTTGTACATAAGTAGACTGATTTGAGTAGTCAAATGGAATCCATTGTTCGAGAAAAAAATTAGAGTCTTGACGAATTGAATGAAAGCCAGCTCTGTTTACTACTGGAAACCAACTATGATCGATTAATCTACGACATAATATCTGATGAATTATAGGATAAGAATTATCATATGACGTACTACAAATATGTGCTTCCTTAAAAAATGAAACTGGGTGAAAATGCCAGTGAATTTTATCTATATTTCCGTTACTCTCAATTTTTCTTTTATAAAACTCAAATACTTTTCCAAAACCTAAATCCCTAAATCTTTCATTAGTTTCATATCCTACATGATCTAAACAATGCCAATTATAAATTAAACCCTGTCCATTACTATCTTTATATTTATTTCTGAAATCTGTAGACATTATATTGTCCAGCATTGTATCGATTTTTTCCCATGAGTCCTTGTAATTTAATAAATGATTTCCAAATGCTTTTGCTACTTCGTCTTCTTTGCCATTTAAATTAATTTTTTTTTCTTGAATCAGTTTCAAATTTTTCTCTGAACACTCAATTTCAATATTATAGAGTGCTTTCAACCGCTCAAATGTTGCACTTAATGGCTCTTTAAGTGGGCCTTCAGTATCTACACAATGAACAATATATAATGATGATTTTTTTTTATCAGATTTATTTATCATTTAATATTTAATTAAAATTATTTTTTATCGAAACATATTCATCAGGTAAGCCAATGTCTATCCAATTTTCATAAACTAAAAAACTGTTAATTTTCTTTTTTGATTTTATTACAGATTTAATGACATCTGTCATATTCATCTTTTTTTCATTTTGGATATATTTTAGAATCTCTTTTTCTAATACATATATTCCTGCATTTATAAAGTTTGATTGATTTGGTTTTTCCTCTAAAGCAATAATATTGCCATCTTTTAATTTTATGACGCCATAAGGTATTTGAAAAGTATGTTTAAATACCCCTGTTGTAAACAAGCTTTTTGATTTTTTATGAGAATTTAAAAGTTCAATAAAATTTACTTTTGTCACAACATCGCCATTAATAACAATTAGTGGGTAATTAATTTTTTCTTTCTTAACTTTTCCTAGGCTGCCTGCTGTCCCCAATGGTTCTTTTTCTCTAACATATCGAATTTTTATTCCAAAACTTGATCCATCTTTAAAATAATCTTCTATGACCCGTGCCTTATAATGAGTAGAGATAATAAAATCAGAAAAGCCTGCAGCTATAAATTGATCTATAATTGTCTCTAATATTGGTTTACCTGAAATTTGTAACATTGGTTTAGGAGTCGATTTTGTTAGAGGCATCAACCTTTTACCGTACCCTCCCGCCATTATAAATATTGTATTTGCTGTTTCTTTTTTTTTTGTTAAGTCGCTTAACATAAAGACGTCTTTAATTCTATTAGAAGCATCGAGTATTGGAATTTGTAAGAGGTCATATTTATTCATAATTGATATTATCTTCGTCTGATTATCACTTTCAAGTACCCCTTTCCAATTTTTATTCATAATGTTCTTTACTTTTGTGTTTAATCCAATACCTCTAATCATTGCTCTTCTAATATCACCATCAGTAACTGTACCTTTTAATTTTTTATTTTTATCTAAGACAAAAGTAATACCCATCCCACCTGAATTAATTATTTTTAGAACTTTTGATATCTCGTCGTTAAGATGTGATAATGACTTTTTCCATTTAATACTCATAGTAAATTATAATTTAATTGATAGATATTTTTAACAATACATATTATAAACATATATTTAAGAAATGAAAAAAAATATCAAAATTTCTAGTAACCGCAGTTTTGGAATAGTCTTCTTTATATTCTTTTTGATTGTTTCAATTTGGCCACTTTTTTATGACGGAAATTTAAGACTGTGGTCATTGATCATAGCTCTAATTTTCTTGTTTCTAGGTTTAATCAAATCAAATACTCTCTCACCACTAAATTATTTGTGGTCACAATTAGGTATCTTTCTTGGAAATTTTATTGCACCAATTGTGATGGGCTTAATTTTCTTTCTGGTTGTTACACCAATAGGAATTATAATGAGACTATTAAATAAAGATTTATTAGAGTTAAAAAATTCAAATTCGAAACATACATATTGGAAGAATAAAGAAAAATATAATTCATCAATGAGAAATCAATTTTAACCATGTCTTTCTTGAGAGAATTTTGGATTTTTTTAAAAATTCGTAAAAAATATTGGCTTTTTCCGATTATATTTATTTTAATATTATTTGGTGGATTAATCATCCTTAGTCAGGGATCAGCTGTCGCACCCTTCATATATACTATATTCTAAAATGGTTTCAATTTTGGGCATTTCTGCATTTTACCATGATAGTGCAGCTTCAATTTTAATTGATGGAAAAATTATAGCAGCTGCTCAAGAGGAAAGGTTTACGAGAAAGAAACATGATTCAAGTTATCCATTTCATTCTGTTGAATTCGTATTAAAATATTCAGGATTAAAATTATCTGATATAGATTATATTGTTTTTTATGAAAAACCATTTTTAAAATTTGAAAGGCTTCTTGAAACGTATGTAGCATTTGCTCCAAAAGGGTTTATGTCTTTTAGCAAGTCAATGCCCTTATGGCTTAGAGAAAAATTATTTCAAAAAAATTACCTTTTTGAAGAGCTAAAAAATCATGATGAAAATTTCAATGACCAGAATAAAATATTTTTTTCGGAGCATCATCAAAGCCATGCCGCAAGCGCGTTCTATCCATCTCCCTTTGAAGAATCTCTTATTCTAACGGCGGATGGAGTCGGTGAATGGGCAACCACAACAGTAGCCATTGGCAACGGCAATAAACTAGATATCATAAAAGAAATACATTTCCCGCATTCACTAGGATTACTCTATTCTGCCTTCACATATTTTACAGGATTTAAGGTTAACAGCGGTGAGTATAAGTTAATGGGACTCGCTCCTTATGGTAATCCAAAATTTAAAGAACTTATTTATAATAACTTAATAGATGTCAAAAATGATGGAACTTTTCATATAAATCAACAGTTCTTCAACTATTCAACAGGGCTAACAATGACGAATGAAAGATTTGCAGATCTGTTTGGAACAAATGTTAGAAATAGTCAAGAAGAAGATATAGCTCAAATTCATATGGATATTGCAGCATCAATACAGTCTGTGACTGAAGAAGTTATGATTAAGATGTGCAAATCAATTAGGCAAGAATACCAGATTAAAAATTTATGTTTGGCTGGAGGAGTTGCATTAAATTGTGTAGCAAATGGAAAAATTTTACACGAAAAAATTTTCGATAAAATATGGATTCAACCAGCTGCAGGTGATGCGGGCGGATCTCTCGGTAGCGCTCTATTACTATGGTATAATGAATTAGGTAATAAAAGAGTTGCAGACAAAGACGATAGTATGAATGGTTCATATTTGGGTCCTAAATATAGTGAAAACGAAATAGAGGATGAACTAAATAAATCAGGAGCTATTTACGAAATTTTAAATGAAAATGAATTATTAGAAAAAACTGCTGCTGCACTCACTGATGGTAAAGCAATTGGATGGTTTCAGGGGAGAATGGAATTTGGACCAAGAGCTCTTGGAGGTAGGTCAATTATTGGAGATGCAAGAAGTACTAATATGCAAAAAACATTAAATTTAAAAGTGAAATATAGGGAGAGTTTTCGTCCTTTCGCCCCCTCCGTTTTATGTGAAGATGTGAGTGATTGGTTTAATCTTAATGTCGATAGTCCATACATGCTATTAGTCTCAAATGTAAAGAACGAAAAGTGTATAAATATGACTGATGAAGAAAAGAAATTATTTGGCATTGAAAAATTAAATATTAAGCGCTCAGAAATACCTGCAGTAACACACGTAGATTATTCAGCGAGAATACAATCCGTTAATAAAAAAACTAATCCTAGGTATCACAAATTAATAAGTTTATTCAAAGAAAAAACTTCTTGTCCTGTAATAGTAAACACATCTTTTAATGTTAGAGGAGAACCTATTGTTAACACACCAACAGATGCTTTTAAATGTTTTATGGGTACAGATTTAGATATATTAGTTATTGAAAATTTTTATTTAATTAAGGAAAACCAAAACTTAAAGTCAAATCAGGAATACTATAAAAACTATGAACTTGATTAGTTTAATGTTTCTAAAATTAAATTTGACAACGCTTGGTGTGTAATTGCCTTCCAATGGCCGTCCTGGGGGAAATAAAGTGAATTTTCATCTGGGTATAATTTTTTTAAGTCCATTAAAAAAGGATACAAATCAATAAAACTGCTATCAAGATTTTCCTGAAAATATTTAACAAGATATTTAGGGTGAACAGACTTATTTTTTGGTGCATTGCGGTTCACTGTATGCTCACCAATAAATGATGATCCTGATGGTATTAAGTAAAAAGTAATATATCCCCCATTTGTCTGAATGTATTGTTTAATTTCTATTAAGTCTTTTAAGACTTCGTTTGCAGCTAATTTATGAATTTTAGGCCAGCATTGATATTCCTGTGAATATACAATATAATCATAAAAACCATCTAAATTAAATTTCTCGTTTTTTTTGATATTTTCTCCACATTCAAAATATTGATCAAAATGATTAAAAGTGAATCTTTTATCACTCTTTGAATGAATTTCGCTTTTATCAAAAAAAAATCTAGCCTCGTTTATTGAATATACTATCCATGATTGTTTTTTTATTTGTCTGAGTAACTCTCTAATATTAGATCTAAAGCTACCATCGTTCTCATAAATATAT
>CEQL01027986.1_pt1 | contig 11305 bp, 12 predicted proteins | sample 356281 | NCBI WGS metagenome assembly CEQL01 (sample SAMEA2621203, study PRJEB7988) | marine metagenome | biome: marine biome (ENVO:00000447); feature: surface water layer (ENVO:00002042); material: "saline water (ENVO:00002010), including plankton (ENVO:xxxxxxxx)" | depth 5 m
AGAACGATGGTAACTTTCCTTGGAACGGCAGGAAAAATTAATAAAAATGATATTAATATAAGTGCAGTAAAGAATAGTGAAATCTTATTTCTTGAGGGATATCTTTGGGATGAAGGAGAACCAAAGAAAGCATTTGAAAAAGCAATAAATAATTCCAATAAAGTTGCAATGTCACTATCAGATTTATTCTGTGTTGAAAGACACAAATCTCATTTTCTAGAATTGGTTAGAAACAAATTAGATATCACATTTGCTAACGAGCAAGAGATAATGTCATTAACTAATGCTAAAAATTTTCCAGAGGTTGTAAATTTTTCTAAAGAAATTAATAAATTAATTGTTATCACTCGTGGAGATAAAGGAGCTGTTGCAATAAATAAAAGTGAAGTTGTAGACTGTTCTGCAAAACAAAATATAAAAATTAGAGATTTAACAGGTGCGGGAGATTTATTTGCAAGTGGATTTTTACATGGTTTTATTAATAATAAATCAATTAAAGAAAGTTTAGAGGCTGGAACAAAAATGTCGACAAAAGTTATTCAAATAATTGGAGCCAGACTTAATAATTAAAACCTATTTTTTTCTCCTCTTAAAACTACCTTTACCTTTTTTTGGTTTTATAATTCTTTTTCTATATTTGGAAGTGAAAAGATCCTTTGCAATCTTATTTCTTTTTTTCACAAATAATAACCGTCTTTATTATTTGATATAAATTTATCATCCATAAATTTCTCATTTATTTTTTTTCTTAACCTGTAAATATGTGTCTCAACTGTGTGTGTATCTGCACTAGAGGAATAATTCCAAACTGCAGATAAAATATAATCTTTAGAAATTGGTTTATTGTTTAATAAAAATAAATCAAGTAGCTGAACTTCTTTTTCTGTAAGAATTACATATTCATTTAATTTCATTAACTTTTTTTCATTCTTGTCTAAAAAATATTCTTTAATTTTGATTGAAGAATTTTTGTTAAATTTTTTCTTTGCAGTTATATTTTCTACAACTGAATTAAGCTCTTTAATTTTAGCAGGTAATTGTAAATATGCATCATAATTAATTAATGATTTTTTATTTTGGGAGGCGAAAATTTTTATAGAATTACTATTTTTAATGAAATCTTTTTTTTTCTCATCGCTTAATACCTCACTGTGGAATAAAATAATCTCGTGATTATTGTTCAAATTTTTTGATAAAGGATTAAACTTTAAAAAAGATTTTAGTTCATTTAAAGTAGAAATAAATGATGAAGGACCTAAAATTAAAACATTAAGTTGATGCATATTTTAATAAATAATAAATACCTTATACATAATAATTATAAAGTAAAATGCGCTATAGGTAAAAAGGGAATTGATTATAAAAGTAAAGAGGGAGATTTAATTACACCAAAAGGGGCTTATAAAATCAAGTACATCCTATACAGAAAAGACAGAATAAGAAAAATGCAAACTAAATTACGTAAAATTCAAATTAGAAAAAATATGGGTTGGTGTAATGATCCAAGATCAAAAAATTATAATAAATTAATATACTCACCTTTCAAATTTAATTATGAAAAACTTTATAAACGTGAAAATATTTACGATATAATTTTAGTCTTAAATTATAATATGAGCCCTGTTAAAAAAAATAAAGGAAGTGCTATTTTTATACATATTGCAAAAAAAAACTATAAAAAAACTGAAGGTTGTATTGCTGTAAAAAAAGTTCACCTCCTAAAAATTATTAGAAGTATTAGATCAAAAACAAAAGTTAAGATCGGGACCCGAAAATAGAACTCCCAATTCTTACAAAGGTTGCACCATTTTTTATTGCTGTCATGTAATCAGCTGACATACCCATACTCAATTCTTTTAGAGCAAATGAATTGTTTAACTCAAAAATAGATTTAAAATATTTTTCAGGATTATTATTATTTGGCGGAATAATCATTAAACCAATAACATTAAGATTTATTTCTTTAGTACAGTAAGTGAAGAATGCATCCAACTCATTAATAGGAATACCTGATTTTTGAGACTCATTTCCAATATTAACTTGAATAAAATATTTTATTTTTCTATTTAAGTTATTTTGAAATTTACATAAACAATCTGCTAGTTTTTGATTATCAAGTGAATGGATATAATCAAAAAGTTTAATTGCATCTTTCGCTTTATTACTTTGAAGTTTACCAACCATATGCAATTGTAAATTTTTTTTAAGTTTTTTTAATTCAGACCACTTAGCAATTGCTTCTTGAACTTTATTTTCACCAAAGTGATTATGTCCAAAATCTACTAATGGTAGTATATGTTGTATTTGAAAAGTTTTGCTTATAGCAATAATATTAACAAGTTTTGATGGTTTAATACCACTTATATTCGATATTATTTTATTATATCTTTCAATTATTATACTCATATGTTTGCATATAAAAATAAATACTTTTTAATTATTGAGAATATCAAAGATATTAATTTAAATACCATAAAAAAGCACAACAAATTTTTAATAATTTATAGACCTAAAGAAATTAAACTAAATTTTCTAGATATTTTGAAGTTTAGAAGACAATGTAAACTTAAAAATATTAAATTTTTTATAGCTAATAATTTAAAACTTTGTAGTTTAATAAAAGCTGACGGTGTTTACTTATCTTCTTATAATAAATCTTTGAAAGCATTGTATCAAAAAAAACCTACATTTAAGATTATAGGCTCAGCTCACAATTTTACTCAGATTAGAGAAAAAATTAAGCAAGGATGCGAATTTATTTTATTATCAAAATTATTTTTAGTTCAATACTCCAACAAGTCTCCATATTTAGGAGTAGTAAAATTTAACAACTATCTGCGTAACATTTATAAAAAACTTATTCCTTTAGGTGGCATCAACTCAAATAATCTAAATAAACTTAGAGAAATTAATTGTCTTGGCTTTGCTGTTTTATCAGCGGTAAAAAAAAAGCCGGCTATTACTAACCGGCTTTTTTAATAAAGTTTTAACTACTGATTAAAACGCTACTGAAACACCTAGTGTTCTAGAGTCGTCCTCAGTCGCTGTAGCCCAACCTGCGTTGTCTGTACTAGCTTCTTGGAAACCAATCGTCAAGCCACCCACTGTGTAACCAACGTTGATAGCTGTAGTTTCTTGTACAAAGTTATTTGCTGCATTGTTGTGTCTCACAGACTCGTATTCGTTCCATGAAATTGACAATTCATCATTAACTGCATATTTGATACCGATTACTGTATCGTGGTATCTAATTTCATCTGTAGTAGCAACTGTTTGACCTTCGTTGTGCACTTTCTTTTGTACACCTAAAGCAAAATTACCTACTGCGTAATTTAATGCTACTGTAGCATCATGAATATCAGACGTGTTTGCTAAACGCTGAATTTCATCAGACTCGTAACCAGCTTTTAAAGTAAGACCATCTAAGAATGAACCTACTACTGGTAAATCAGCCATGTTTGTTGCTATTGAAATAGACTCACCAGAACCAACAGCTGCGTTAGCATCTACTGAATTCGCGTTATCTGCATTTTCAGTACCATCTGCTTTTGGTATGTATTTATAGTCTACTGCACCAAGAATTGGTAAAGTGAACTTAAATCCAATACCCATTTCACCAGCTAAACCACCGATGTCATTTAAAGTACCTGATCCTGAACCATTTGCTTCTTCATAAGCAGTTGGTGTTACGTCGTCTATTGCATCTACTGGAGAACCGTCAGCTCCTACATAAATGTCAACTAAACCACCTACGTTACCGAAAGTAATTTTGTTATCTCCGTAACCTAAGTTGTCTGTAGTATCTTGCATAACAGAAACTGTTATACCGTTATCTAACTCAGTTGAACCTGAGAATGTTAATTCTCTGTCAGTTCCTAGTGGGTTACCTGTTGAAGAACCACTTTGTGAGTTATAAGTTGTTTCCATGCTACCTGTTACAGTTAACTCACCAGCGTTAGCTGATACTGCAAACAAGAAAGATAGAGCAACTAATATTTTAGTTATTTTCATTGTTTTTCCTTTGTTAATTATTAATACTAATAATATTGGTCATTTTTTACATTGTTTAAGGCATAAATTCTTTATTTCTTGGGTTTTTAAGCCATTTTTGCTTCAATTGTTGTAATTTTACAACATATTAAAAACTATTATAGAATAAGGGTTTTTTAAGCTATATAGCTTATAAATGAAAAATTTTTACATAATTTTAAAAAAATGCAATTTACATGTGAAATTTTTAACCTCTAATTTATTAATACTTATTTTCTTAGGGATTGTTTCTTGTGGGGTTCCTGAATTTGCTAAACCAAAGAAAGTTAATAGGGACGTTGAACTAAGTGGCAAAGAAAAGGCACGGAAAAATGTAGAGGAAGGTAGAGGTGTCAGCGTAATGAGTGCTTTTAATAGATCAAAAGCAACAAACTATGAATTCAGCACTTCGAACCCTCTTTGGAGAGCATCTCTTGAATTAATTGATTTTATGCCTTTAACCACGGTAGATTATTCTGGAGGAATAATTATAACAGACTGGTTCTCAGACTCTGGCGCAGCTAAAGACTCTATTAAAATAACAATTCGTTTTTTATCCAATGAAGTACAATCAAACAGCGTAAAAATAATAGTTCATAAGAAAAATTGTAAAGTTTCTGATAATTGTGCAATTCAAGAGATTGACTCTAAAATAAAGACTGAACTTGCTCAATCAATAATAACACGAGCTGCTAAATTAGAACTAGATTCAAAAAAAACTAGAAAAAAATAGTTCTTCATAATGGAAAGATACAATTTTCACAAGATAGAAGAGAAATGGCGGAATAGTACAAAAGCTGTGTCAGTACAAAATAAGGATTCCAAAAAAAAATATTATTGTCTTGAAATGTTTCCTTATCCTTCAGGAAAAATACATATGGGTCATGTAAGAAATTACACAATTGGAGATGTTATTGCACGCTACAAATATCTAAACGGTTTTAATGTTTTACATCCTATGGGTTGGGATGCGTTTGGGTTGCCCGCTGAAAATGCTTCAAAACTAAATAAGATGCATCCCAAGAAATGGACAATTAATAATATAGATACAATGAAAAAACAGTTGAAATTACTTGGCCTTTCTATTGATTGGGAAAGAGAAATTTCAACATGTGATAAAAATTATTACAAACACCAACAAGAATTATTTATAGATTTTTATAACCAGGGCCTGGTATCTAAAAAGGAAACATACGTAAATTGGGATCCAATAGAAAAAACAGTACTTGCGAATGAGCAAGTTATAGATGGAAAAGGTTGGAGATCTAATGCTGTAGTAGAAAGAAAAAAATTATCTCAATGGTTCTTTAATATTTCAAAATATTCAGATCAATTATTAGATGACCTTGATATGTTAGACGGTTGGCCTGAAAAAGTTAAACTAATGCAGAAAAATTGGATAGGTAAATCTTACGGATCACAGATTAAGTTTAAACTAAAAAATGATGAAAGTTTTATTGAAATTTTTACAACTAGACCAGATACTATTTTTGGTGCTAGTTTTATAGCTTTATCTATTGATCACCCACTTAATAAGATTTTTGAAAACAATAAAGATTTCATAAAATTTAAACAAGATTCTAATAAGTCAGGAACGACAGAAGAGGCAATAGCCAATGCGGAAAAATTAGGATTTAACACAAATTTATTCGTTGAACATCCTTTTATAAATAATAAAGATATTCCAATTTACTTTGCTAATTTTGTTTTAATGGACTACGGAACTGGAGCTATATTTGGTTGTCCCGCTCATGATCAAAGAGATTTTGAATTTGCAAAAAAATATAAACTTGAAATAAAAAAAGTTGTTGATGACGGAAACAATGATGAATTAATAAGTGCTTTTGTCGGTCATGGAAAAATTATTAATTCTGATTTTTTAAATGACTTATCTGTGGAAGAAGCAAAAAATAAAATAATTAAAATTATTGAAGAAAAAAAAATTGGAATAAGAAAAACTTTATATAGACTTAAAGATTGGGGAATTTCTAGGCAACGATATTGGGGTTGTCCTATACCAATGATTCATCTTGAAGATGGAAAAATTGTTCCAGTAGACAAAAGTGAGTTACCAATTACTTTACCTGAAGATATTGATTTAAATTCCAATGGAAATCCTTTAGCCAAACATCCAACTTGGAAAAATACAACGCAAAAATCCACTGGAAAAAAAGCAATTAGAGAAACTGATACATTGGATACATTTGTGGACTCTTCTTGGTATTTCTTAAGATACTGTTCCCCAAATCATGACAAATCACCCTTTGATTTAGAACAGGTTAATTATTGGATGCCAGTAGATCAGTACATAGGTGGAGTTGAACATGCTATCCTTCATTTACTTTATTCGAGATTTTTTACTAAAGGAATAAAGAAATGTAATAGTAGAATTAATTTTTCTGAGCCTTTTAAAAATTTATTTACTCAAGGTATGGTTTGTCACGAAACTTATAAAGATACTCAAGGAAACTGGTTATACCCAGATGAAATAGAAAAAATTAATAGCAAAGAGGCTATAAAAAAATCTGATAAAACAAAGGTTTTCATAAGCCCCCCTGAGTCAATGTCAAAGTCTAAAAAAAATACAATTGATCCTGAGACAATGATAAATAAGTACGGTGCAGATGCAGTAAGATGGTTTATCCTCTCAGACAGTCCGCCTGAAAAAGATATTCAGTGGTCAGACACGGGAGTGAGTTCATCTGGAAAATTTCTTCAAAAAATTTGGAATCTTTGTGAAACTTTAATTAATAGAGAAGATAAAAAAAGTAATATCAAACTTGAAAAAAAATTTCATTTAGAAATTAATGTTTTGGTAAAAAAACTTGATCAGTCTATTAAAGAATTTAAATTTAATGTTGCAATTGCACACTTTTTTGAAACATATAAAATTTTATTCCAACACTTGGAAAAAGAGATTAGTAACAAATCATTTAAGGAATGTTTTATAAATTTTATGAAAATGATGATCCCTTTTGCGCCACACATATCATATGAATGCCTAAGTAAACTAAATTGCAAGACCCAAGATCAATGGCCAAAAATGTTAAATAATATTTCAGATGATATAAAATTTGCTATACAAGTTAATGGTAAAACTAGAGATGTTATAAAAACAAAAAAAAACATCACAGAAACAGAGATAAAACGAATGATTTTAAAAAACTCGAAAGCTAAAAGGTTTATTGAAAATAAGAAAGTAATAAAGACGATATTTGTTAAGAATAAAATAATTAATTACATAATACAATGAACCTTAAAAAATCTATAATTTACATAATATTATTCTTTTTTACAACTAGTTGCGGTTTCAAAGTTGTAAATTTCAATGAATTGCTTAATTTTGAAATTAATCAAATTAATGGAACTGGTAATAAATATATAAATTATAAAATAAAAAATAAACTTTTAAAATTTACAAACAACTCAAAAGAAAAATTAGTTAATATAGAATTTAACACTAAAAAGGAAAAAACTATTAAAGAACGAAATATAAAAAATGAAATTACAAAATATAATTTATCAATTTTAGTGGATGTTAAATTGAATTTAGTTGGACAAAAAGAGTCGATTAATTTTAAGATTCAAGAAAGTGGAGATTTTACTGCAAGTAAACAATACTCTCAAACTTTAGATAGTGAAAAGAAGTTAATCGAAACTTTGGTTGATAAAGTTTATAATATGATACTTGAAAATTTAATTAATTATTCTAATGAATTATAAAAGCTATATTCTTGAAAATAACCCATTAAAAATTAAAGAAATTAATTCTATTCTATTTTATGGTGAAAATGTAGGATTGAAAAAATCATTTAAAGAGGAAATAAAAAAAATAAATAACTCAGCCTCATTTATAAATTTTACTCAAGAAGAAATTCTAACTGATAAAAATATTTTTTATAGGGAACAAGAAAACTCATCATTATTTGCAAAAAATAAAATTATATTTGTAGAAAATTGTAATGATAAAATCTTAGGAATATTTGAAAGATATATTGATAATAATTTTAATTTTCAAACGATACTATTCTCTGATCTTTTAGACAAAAGATCTAAATTAAGAAATAAATATGATAAATCCAAAAATTTGGGTTTAGTAGCATGTTATCCAGATAATAAAATTTCTATACAAAAAAAAATAATGGAAAAACTTAAAAATTATAAAGGTCTAAATAATATAAATATAAATTTGATCATAGAAGCATCAAGTCTAGATACAGTTAAATTACATAATGAAATAACAAAAATTGAAACCTATTTTCTTAATAAAGAAATAGAAACTCAAAAATTATCAGAGCTACTAAACGCAACTACAAATGAAGACTTTGGAAAATTGAAAGATGAAGCAATAAATGGAAACAAAATAAATACAAACAAACTTCTTGATATAACTACGATAGATGTAGATAAAAGTATTTATTACATTGCATTATTAAACCAAAGATTAAACAAATTAAAAGAAATTTTTAATTTAAAAAAAGAATCTAATTTGGAAACAACAGTTAATAATCTTAAACCACCAATCTTTTGGAAAGATAAACCAATAATAATAGAACAAATGAAAAAATGGAATTTAAAAAATATAAATGAGGCATTAGATAATACATATAAACATGAAATTTTTATAAAAAAAAATTCTAATGTAGATAAGAGAATTATGGTAAAAAAATTAGTATTAGATATTTGTAATTTAGCTAACGCTTCGTAAGCAAATCTGAGACAAGTTCGAATTGATCTAGATCTTTATATTCAATAGATATTTTTCCTGAATTATTTTTTTTATTTATAATATTTACTTTTAGTCCAAGGATATTTTCAATACGTTCCTGGGCTTTTAAAATATTCGCATCATATACTTTATCTTTATTAATATTCTTTTTTGATTTTACTAAATATTCAACTTTTCTAGCACTGTAATTTTTAGAAACTATCTCCTCAGCAATATTAGACGCATTTGATAGACCAATTAATGGCCTAGCTTGACCTGAGGTAAGTGTTCCCTCTTCGAGCATAGCAATTACGTCAGATGGTAGTGTCAATAATCTTAGAGTGTTACTTACGTGACTTCTACTTTTAGACATAAGTTTAGAAATACTTTCATGATCATACTTAAACTCTTCTGATAGTCTTTTATACCCTCTAGCCTCTTCTATTGGATTTAAATCATCTCTTTGTATATTTTCAACTATTGCAACTTCTAATGACTCAGCATCACTTAAATCTAAAACAGAAACAGGTATCTCATGTAATCCAGCCTTTTGTGCGGCTAACCATCTTCTTTCACCGGCTACAATTTCATACTTTCCATTTTCTAATTTATTGGGACGCACAGCAATAGGCTGAATAATGCCATTTTTTCGTATAGAATCAGCTAATTCTTTAAGTTTTTCCTCACTAAAATGCTGTCTTGGTTGATAAGGATTTCTGCTTAAATCACTTATAGAAATAATGTTAGGTTGCTCAATTTCTTGAGGTTTTACTTTTGGTTTATCATCACCAAACAGTGCTGACAAACCCCTTCCTAGCCCCCTTTTTTTTCCACTCATACAACACTCACTATTTAATTTTAAACTCTTCGGCTAATTTAAAGTATGACTTACTTCCAACGCAACTTTTATCATAAATAACACAAGGCAAACCATGTGATGGAGCTTCTGACAATCTTACATTTCTTTGAATAACAGTTTTGTAAACTTTGTCTTTAAAATAATTCCTTGCTTCCTTGTCTACTTCTGATGAAAGTTTATTTCTTTTATCAAACATAGTTAACAATATTCCTCTAATTGAAAGAGCAGGATTAAGATTTTCTTTAATTCTATCAATTGTTTTTACTAACTGTGTGATTCCCTCCAAAGCAAAGAATTCTGTCTGTAGAGGAACCAATAATTCATCGGACGCAACTAAAGACATAATCGTAAGCAAACTTAAAGAAGGTGGACAGTCTATAAATATATTGTCATAATTTTTTAGCAATCCTGTTTTTTCAGATAATAAAATTTCCTTTAGAACAAATGCTCTTTTAGAGTCGTTGGCAGTTTCAACTTCTAATCCTGATAAGTTTACGTGTGATCCTACGATATCTAAATTTTGTATATTGGTTTTTTGTATTGCCTGTCCAAGACTAATTTTTTTGATCAACAAATTGTAAATGTTTTTGTCTTCATCACTATTACTTTTACCAAATCCTGTTGTAGCGTTTCCTTGTGGGTCTAAATCAATAACAAGATTCCTTTGACCCATTATGGACAGTGAGGCTGCTAAATTAATAACAGTTGTGGTTTTTCCTACTCCACCTTTTTGATTAATCACCGAAATCGTTGTCGTCATTTTTTAAAATCGACTATAATTATTTTAGAGTCTTTATTTGTTAAACTGTTTTCAAGTTTATAGTCGTATTTTTCTTTTTTTAAAGCTTTTTTTAAATCTTTTTGAGCGTTTTGACCTTTTAAAATTATTAATTTATGGGACTTTTTTACGATTTCACGTGAAACTTGTATTATCGCGTCTAATTTCTTAAAAGCTCTACTTACAATATAGTCTGTATTGATGGAGGATTCGTAAACATTGCCAAGTATCTCTATTTTTAATGATAATTTATCACTTATGTCCCTCAAAAAAGCTCTTTTAACTGGTGATTTTTCAAATAATTTCACGTGAAAGTCCTCATTTTTGTTGTATAAAGCTAAGATTAATCCTGGAAAACCTGCCCCGGAACCTAAATCTGATAAAGAACCTTTAGAGAAGTCAATAAATTTAACAAGTTGGGCTGAATCAAGGATATGTCTATGCCAAATTAGGTTTTCAGTGCTTTTGGAAATAAAATTATGCTTTTTATTAGCTTTAAGTAATTCGTCAATAAATATTTTGATATCAGATATATTTTTTGCAGTGTATTTAAGCTGATTTTGAAGAATTCTTATAACTTCTTTGTCCTGCATTAAGCAGTAGCTTTGAATTTTAACTTTTTGATATGAGATAATAAGATTATTATAGCTGCAGGAGTGATACCGTCTATTCTAATTGCCTGTCCTAACGTTTTAGGTCTTATAGAAATCAGCTTAGACTTAACCTCGTTAGACAAACCACTTAAATTTTCATAATTTATATTATTAGGGATGATAACTGACTCATCTTTCTTAAATAATTTAATGTCCCGCGCCTGTCTCTTCAGATAACCCATGTAGTGAGCGTCGGTTACAACCTGCTTTTCTATTGAGACAGGAAATGCAGGGATGTCACTAAATATTTGCCTTATTTTAGCCATATTTACTTTTCG